>ENA-UOOR01000012-UOOR01000012.1-fermentation-metagenome-genome-assembly--contig:-NODE-12-length-265280-cov-18.038303_pt1 | contig 265280 bp, 263 predicted proteins | sample MGYA00245780_ERZ724029 | MGnify/ENA primary metagenome ERZ724029 (study PRJEB28704, sample SAMN03018315) | fermentation metagenome | biome: anthropogenic terrestrial biome; feature: soil...
ATGGATGTGACGCTGTCGGGTATTGTCACCAACGTGAGCCCTGAGCAGCCGGAGAACGCAGAGTAGCCAATGGATGTGACGCTGTCGGGTATTGTCACCAACGTGAGCCCGGTGCATCTGTAGAACGCATAGTCGCCGATGGATGTGATACCTTCCTCTATGGTTACCGATATCTCGTTGGAACGGCTCTGATACCATGGAGTGTATTGATAGTCGCCATAACTTGATGAGTATGATGCTCCTACGCCTGTCTGTCCCTTGGTCAGGACCACGGACGTCAGATTGGTGCAGTTGTAGAACGTGTATTGAGTGACCTTTATGTCGATTGGCATGGTCAGCGACGTGAGCCCGGTGCAGTAGTAGAACGCATAGTCGCCGATGGATGTGACGCTGTCGGGTATTGTCACCGACGTGAGCCCGGTGCATCTGTAGAACGCATAGTCGCCGATGGATGTGATACCTTCCTCTATGGTTACCGATATCTCGTTGGAACGGCTCTGATACCATGGAGTGTATTGATAGTCGCCATAACTTGATGAGTATGATGCTCCTACGCCTGTCTGTCCCTTGGTCAGGACCACGGACGTCAGATTGGTGCAGTTGTAGAACGTGTATTGAGTGACCTTTATGTCGATTGGCATGGTCAGCGACGTGAGCCCGGTGCAGTAGGAGAACACATAGTCGCCGATGGATGTGACGCTGTTGCCGATGGTCACCGACGTGAGCCCGGTGCAGCCGCGGAACGCATAGTAGCCAATGGATGTGACGCTGTCGGGTATTGTCACCGACGTGAGCCCTGAGCAGCCGGAGAACGCAGAGTAGCCAATGGATGTGACGCTGTCGGGTATTGTCACCGACGTGAGCCCTGAGCAGCCGGAGAACGCATAATTGCCGATGGATCTGACGCTGTCCGGTATGGTCAGCGACGTGAGCCCGGTGCAGTAGTAGAACGCATAGTGGCCGATGGATGTGACGCTGTTGCCGATGGTCACCGACGTGAGTCCTGAGTTGGAGAACGCCCGATTGCCGATGGATCTGACGCTGTCCGGTATGGTCAGCGACGTGAGCCCTGAGCAGCCGGAGAACGCATAGTCGCCGATGGATGTGACGCTATCGGGTATGATCACCGACGTGAGCCCTGAGCAGCCGGAGAACGCAGAGTGGCCGATGGATGTGACGCTCGAGGGTATCGTCAGAGACGTCAGGCCCGTGCAGTATTCGAACGCAGAGTCGCCGATGGACGTCACATTGTATGTTACCGATTCATGCGTCACGGAAGATGGGATTACCAGAACCGCTATGGTCGGGCCGTCGAAACCTGCGACTTCCGCGGTGGTGGCGGTGATGACCTCATATTCCAGATCACCTTCCGAAAAAAAAGTACCGGGCTCCGCGCCCTCTGCAGTATCGATTTCCGAAACGGCTAAGAGGGACGAGAACGCCGCCACGAGGGCGATTGCGAACAGGGAAGCTTTAAGGACAGAAGACATGGACATAACTTTAACAACCTCTCCAATCATAACGGTCCGGACGAGATTTCGGCACTTTGTTTAGAACGTCAATTTATATGAAGTGGATATAGATATAAATATTGGACTTTCTAAACTTTGAATAAAAATTGCATGCAGATTCAAATGTCATTCATCCAGAAGATCTTATCTTGGTGGAGATCCCGCCGCGAAAGAAGAGAAAACGAGCGCCGACTCCGGCGTGAGAGAGAAGAACGTCTCCGCGTACAGAAAATTGAAGAGGAGAGGGAAAGGCGCTTCCTCTATCGTCTCGGAAATGATTTTGAGAGCTATGTGGTCTCGATGTTCGATCCGGAGAGATTCGAACTTATACACCGTACCCCAACAAATGATGATACGAATGGAAAATATGTCAAATCGATGAAGTTCCCCGACTTGAGATTCAGAGAAAGATCTTCGGGAATAAGCTTCTGGGTGGAATGCAAATACAGATCCAGGACAGAGGATTTGGGTAACATAACATGGTGCACGGAAGGACAGCTGAAAAACTACAAACGCACATACTACAACACAAAAGACACAGTCTTCATCATGTTGGGCCTCGGAGGTCCTGTCATGGCACCGAATAAGGTTTTTTGTCTGAATCTTGAGAGGATCAATTTCACCAGGCTGTTTTACAGCACATATTGCACCAATCGAGTGAAGGTTGACAGGATTGAATCTTACCAGCAGCTGTTGGAGATATCTGAACTCAAAGGAAAGAAACAGTGAAAGAACCGAGATTTAGATTTTGATAATTGTTTGAACTCGACACTCGAGCGACCGCTAATCGCACTTTATTCTATTACGCGTTCTCCATCGTAACGTTAAGTCAATTCAATACGTCAGACATTTCGTACACAACGCCCTTCTTCTGCGAGAAGACCCACTTCGCGGCCATGACCGCTCCGCCTACGAAGATCTCCCTGGAATGGGCCTGGTGGCGCAGCTCTATGCGCTCGGAGTTGCCTATGAACATAACGGTATGGTCGCCGACGATGTCGCCGCCTCTGATCGCATGTATGCCGATCTCCTTGCCGCGAGGGCAGAGACCTTCGCGTCCGAAAGCGAGGTCCTTGCCGCCCATCTCCTTGCTGATTATCTCCGCCGCGGTCATCGCAGTGCCGCTGGGCGCATCCTTCTTCTGGTTGTGATGGGCCTCGATTATCTCCACATCGTAATCATTACCGAGATACTTGGCGGCATCCCTGATCAGTTTGAAGAATACCCCGACACCTATGGAATAATTGGATGATATCACTGCGGCCACGTTGTTCTTTATGACCGCGTCCGTGATGTTCGTTCTTTGCTCTGCCGAGAGTCCCGTGGTCCCGATGATCAGGTTGACGCCAGCAGCGGCAGCCAAAGGCGCATTCGCGGCGGTCGCCGCTGCTATGGTGAAATCAACGAGGACGTCAGTCTTCGTCTCCTTCAGAACGGATGCCAGGTCCTTCGAGTCCGATACGGGGACGTTCAGCTTCCCCGCGCCTATGACCTCTCCGATGTCCCTTCCTATATTGACGAGATCGAAGGCTGCCGAGAGCTCGACGCCGTCCGTTGCAAGGATACGGCGAATGATCAGAGAACCCATCTTACCGCATGCGCCGACCAGTGCGATCCTTACGCTCATCAGAACACCTCCACAGATGTTCTCTTGCAGCTGACAGATGAAATGGATATACTGGACAGTTTGGTGATTTGTTCTTCGTTCATGTCAGATCAAGACACAATCTGGAAATGGATATTTAACGAATGGTGTGGAAGAGACTGAAACGACATCCGAAAGCATTCTGAGCACAAACTGTGTGCTTTGTTGCATCGTTTATGTGAATTCGCTTTCAGAATTTGAGAAGGGGTATTGTTTCAAAGGGAGCAAGTTAAATGACCAGAGCCCATTCGGTATGACAACCCTGTAAGGTCGAATCCCGCATGATAATTTATTCCAATGATGTGACAGGTTTCCGCGATGACGTGGACAACAACAGAATAACGGATAAGCTGAGAGGATCGATAAAAGAAGTTATGGGGAGATCGCCGTCTAACAGCGAGATCGCATCCTGGAACAATTCACTCAGGGCCATGGAGAGCCCCATAAGAGTTGCGGGTCTTCCCGGGGATTGCGGGATACTCATAGAATACAATCTGCCCTCTACTTCCAGAAGAATAGATTTCATCATCACAGGGAAGGATTCTGCAGGCAACAGAAACTTCTTGATAATCGAATTGAAACAATGGTCCGAGGTAGAGAAAACCGAGGTCGGCGAAATCTTCATCGGGCACGTTGGACCTAAGGACAAGGTAAGAACGTACGTCGGAGGAAGCATGAGAGATGTGGTCCATCCTTGCTACCAGGCCTGGTCCTATAAATCGTATCTTCTGGATATGAATGAGGCCGCGGCATCGGAGAATATCCGGTTGCAATCATGTGCTTACCTTCATAATTACGAGGAAGCCGACCCGGATCCCCTGAGATCGGAGAGGTTCAGAAGACTGATAGAGGACACCCCTCTCTTTCTGCGTGACGACGTGACCAAGCTTCAGGATTTCCTTAGGAAGCATGTGGGTCAGGGGAAGGGGATGGACATCCTCTACGAGGTTTCCAAAGGGCGTATAAAACCAACCCGAAAACTCATAGAATACGTTTCTGAAATAATGGACGGGAATGACGCATTCAAGCTCCTGGACGGTCAAAAGGTCGCTCATGCAAAAATAGTCCATGCCGCAAATCAGCCTGAGAAGACCACCGTGATAGTCAACGGCGGACCGGGAACCGGTAAGTCCGTAGTGGCCATCAATGCCTTGTCCGCACTTCTCAGAGATGGTAAAAACGTCAGATTCGTTGCACCTAATGCCGCTTTCAGAGGTGCGGTCGAGCGGAGCATGGGTAAAAAGCGCACAGACCGGGGCAGATTGAAAGCCGTCATAAGCGGGTCCGGAGGATTCTGGGACGCGGATGCGGATACCTTTGACACAATAATAGTGGATGAAGCCCACAGACTGAAAAGAAAGGGGGCGTATATGTACCGGGGAGAAAGCCAGGTCAGGGATGTCATCACAGCATCCCGCACCAATGTGTTCTTCGTCGATGATGACCAGATGATCCGCTCAACAGACGAGGGTTCAGTGGAGAAGATAATCTCTGTTGCGAGGGAGCTCGGATCAATGGTTGTCTGTGTAAGACTTGACGCTCAATTCAGATGTGGCGGGGCAGAGGGTTTCATCAACTGGATGGAGAACACCCTTCAAATAAGGGACACAGGTAACTTCGAGGGCTGGGATAAAGAGGACTTCGACTTCCGCATATTCGATGATCCGAACACCATGTCGGAGATGATAGAGAGAAGAAGATCAGAGGGCTACAAGGCCAGAGTACTGGCCGGATATGCCTGGAAATGGACCAACAAAGGCAATCCTGATGCGAACATAGATGACATAGTAATGGAGGAGCACAACTTCGCAAGGCCTTGGAACAGCCGCTCCAGAAGCCAGGAATGGCCTATTGACGATTCCATGGAGGATCAGATCGGATGCGTGCACACCGTCCAGGGACTGGAATTCGATTATGTCGGTGTCATCCTGGGCAATGATCTGAGATTCAATCCGAAAACAAGCGAGATATATGCCAACAGAGAGGATTATTATGACTCCGAAGGAAAAAAAGGAGTCGGGGACGGGGAGACCTTGACCCGGTATGTCAAGAACATCTACCGCATCCTGCTCTCTCGCGGTACCAAAGGCTGTTACATCTTCTGTCGCGATCCGGATCTCGAAAAGCATATGAGGACCAGGTCGGGCACGATCTGATTTTTGCCCAAGACAGAAGATTCCGACTACTGGAGTTTTTTGACATTGCAGAATGACCTGGTCAGCAGTATCTGTGTTCACGACTAGTGAACAACATGTGCAGTGCCGGTATACTTCTTAATCCGACACCGAGAAGCCGATTCTGTTCCGTTTAAATACAAACAACCCGAAACAGTTCCGTAAGAGGCTGAATGGTACGAAGATCGATCCTCGTTCGAGAACCCTTTCGCACATCCGGGCCTCTTTCAGAGGAATGGATAAAATGGAAAGAATGACTCCCAAGGAGAGATTGGATGCCGTCGTCAAAGGGAAGCTCCCGGACAGGGTGCCCGTGCACGATGTGTCCTGCATAACCGTCGCCAAGGCGATGGGGTATGTATGGAAGGATGTCAGGTACGATGCGAAGAAATTGGCCGGGCTTGCGATAGAGTATAACCGCAAGACCGGGAGCGACTTCTGCTTCGGGGCCCTGGAGACCCCGTCCATGTTCATGGACCTGCCGGGAATGGAGATATCCCAGCCCGACGACAACTACGGCAACGTGCTGAATTCTTATTTCACAGAACCCGAGGATATCGATTCCAAGGATCTGTACGATCCGTACGACCCCAAGGAATCCGAGTGGCTCAAGAAGGGCATTGTCGATACGATAATCGCCGTCAGAGAGATCAACGACACCGGGGCGCTCACCAGCGGATGGAGCTGGGGGCCGATCACCACGGCAGGCTTCCTGCGCGGTGTCGAGACCTTCCTCATGGACACGGTTCTCGAACCGGAGCTTGCGCACAAGGTCATGAAGAAATCCACCGCCCTTGTGGACGGTGTGATGAGGATAGGCAGCGAGGGCGGCGACTACATATGGCTGCCGGACCCGACGGCATCCGGAACCGTCATCAACGCCCAGACCTTCGATGAGTTCTGCGCACCTTACCTTTCAAAGACCGTTAAGGACTGGAAGGCGGACCTCAAGGTTCCCGTGATCTACCATGTGTGCGGGGACACGATCCCTGTGATGAAGGAGATCGTCGCCACGGGAGTTGACGTCCTGAGCCTGGATCATGCCGTCGATATCGCGGAGGCAAGGAGCATCGTCGGGAATGACTTCACGCTGTTCGGTAATGTGCACCCCATAACCACGTTGTGGAACGGCACCCCTGCCGACATCAGGAGGGAATCCCTTGAATGCATTCAGAAGGCGGGCCTCAATGGAAGATTCATCCTCTCGGGAGGATGCGAAGTCACCCGTGATACAAGCATAGAGAACGTGCGCGCAATGGTGGACGCAGGCAAGAGCCACAAGTACAAGGGGTGATCTGAATGCATCCGTTCGGAGAATTGGCCCTCGGCCTGGTGGGCCTGTACATAGCGGCTACGCTGATAATCAACCTGCTGGTGATGATGGGGCACGGGAGCCCCAAGAGCGCAGCGGCCCTTAACATATTCACAGGATTGTTGGGCGTAGCGGTCGCTCTGCAGGCCTGGCTTGTCAGCGGCAGCCCGATGACAGCGGCGCAGACGATGCTGTTCGCCCTGACGTACCTTTGGATAGGGATAGCGTACTGGACCGGGGAGACGGACTTCAGGACATTCGGGTACTACTGTCTGTTCGTGACCGTCAACGCCCTGATATTCGGAGCCTACACCTTCGCATTGGACATGCCGATACTCGGCGTGAACTGGATGTTCTGGGCGGCCGCATGGTTCATGTTCTTCGTGATCATGGGCATCCAGAAGGAGAAGTACTTCAACCTGATGCTGGCGGTAACCTGGATAGCGACGATCGTTCTGTGGGTCAGCTCCCTGGGCTGGCTCTTGGGATGGTTCGACTTCGCCGGGTTCCTGTACTTCCCGTGAGAAAGCTGCTCCCAAACCGCTTAACCCAAACCCTTTACCTCATTCGAGGACAAGGACCACGTGCACATCGGTCTCGTCCTCCCAGTATTTCACGTCGGAGAGGCTCATGGTCCTCCCGTAGAATCCTTCTATCGTGCTCTTTACCAGGGATATGAACATGGACTTCGTTATATGCGCAGGATAGGTCCGCCTGGGCAGGGTATACCATCCGTGGAATGTTACCGGAAGGTATGTGAGCACTTCGAGGCCGTTCATTATGCCCGTATCGACCAGCATCCGGGAGAGATTGGCCACGGTCTCCTCTCCCGTTCTGCCAACCAGCTCCTTGGTGTATGCCTTATAGAGGTCGCTTCCGAGCTTCTCCATGAAATAATTGAAATCCACGCCGCGGGATTCGCCCTTCAAAAGGGTCCAAGACAGCATGCTCGCCAAAGCCAGTTCCGGCCGACCCTTCATAGCAAGTAGCATATCCATGGCGCGGTCGTCCTTCTCCCGGTCTCCGGGCCCGAAGGACATCAGCTTCTCTGCGGACAGGCGATAATACTTCTTACGTTTGTTTTTGTCATTCTTATTCTCTGTGACGGATAGTATGCCGTTATCCTCGAGAATGTGCACATGCTTGCTGATCGTGGAAACAGGTATGCCCAATTCGCGGGACAGCCCCCTCTGGGTCATCATGCCCTTCTTCAGCGAAGCGAGGATCGCGAGAGCGCTGTCGCCCCAACAGGCAACGGCTCTCTCATTGACAAGGTACAGTTCGAACCTGTCCTTGGCAAGAACACCGCATTCGTTACGGGGGCTCATGAGATGACACCTGCATCTCTGGTTATTAACGATTGTTCCTGCGATCCGTCCAGTCGATCAGACGATCGTAACCTGATGCGTTCTAAATAAGAGCTTATCCATCCCCCATTCATGGCAGCGGCGAAGATAAGGTTCGATCCCTCCCTGATAGAGGAGATCGATCAGGATGCTAGAGTTATAAGATTCAGGAAGGGGGGCTGGCTCCGCCGCATCACCGGTTCCAGACTGGGGACGATACTGGAATGCAATGATTTCGATACTCCGTTCTCCGCGGCTCTCGCCATGGCGGGCATATACAGCAAGTTCGAGACCAACAAGTACATGGAAGCCGGGTCGGTGATAGAGCCTGTGATCAGGAACTATCTGCGCTCGGACGGCCGGGAGAGATTATCCGAAGCTCTCGGCGGCATACCCATAGCCGGGATCGAGGAGCCCGTGGACAAATTCTCCTGCAATTTCGAGCATTTCCCCCGCGGCGGGAGGTTCGGCGGCATGGTCGACGGGTACGTCATAGCTGAGAGGAAGCGCTACGCCGTACTGGAAGTGAAGACCGCAGGGGACCGCAGCGCATGGACCGATGAGGGCGTGATATCCAAGGTCCCGGAATCCTACGTCATGCAGGCATCCCTCTACGCAGAGCTGAGCGGGATCGATACGATAGTGTTCGCAGTCGGATTCCTGGAAGAGCACGATTACGAGGAGCCGTCCTCCTGGAAGCCTGCCGAGGATAACTGCTTCATCCTGCCTGTCAGGAAACCGCCGGAGATATCCTCATGGATGGATGCCGCATCGGAATGGTACGACGAGCATCTGGTCAAAGGCGTCACCCCTCAGTGGACCGATGCGGATTCGGAGACGGTGGATTACATACTCAGCGCCGTCGGTCAGAAACGATAATCTTTTTACGCATGGGAACATTGAAGCGCTATGCCCTTCCCGGTCGCTGGAAAATTGGTATCCCACACCGGGCCCGGACTGGCGATACAGGAGTCCCTGTACGGCTTCATAATGGCGATGATATTCGTCAATGCCGCTCAGGCGGGCATCCTTACTTTCGTTTCAAATATCCAATTGGCGATCGTCATATTCTCGATGAATTTCACCTGGGGCGTGATCGATGCCCTTGTCATAATACTCGTAGGCACCCTGGAGAGGAAGAGGGACCTTCTGATACTCAGGAGGAGCAGGGAGAACAACGATTCCAAGTACAGGGCGATGGTCAAGGACGATCTGTCCGGGACCATAGTCGACGCGGTCACGGATGAGGACGAGTGCAGGATAATACACCAGATACTCGCATCGGAGGTGGAATCGGATGAGGAGCTCGCCAAGGACCGCAGGGATCTCTACATGGCGGGCCTGTCGAGCTTCGTGATAACCGTTCTCGCCGCCGTTCCTGCATTGATACCCATACTTCTGATACCGGATCTCCACACTGCGCTCTTCGTCGCCTCCGCCTTCGGCGCCACGGCCCTCTTCTTCGTAGGATACGGCATGAGCAGGCACATCGGCGCGAACAGGTGGGGGATGGCCCTGATGTTCATGACCATCGGATGGGCCGTTACGGTCATGGCGACCTTCATGGGCGGATGATCATCTCTTCTTGAAACGGACCGTGCCGTTCCCTCTTATGACGCGGCCCTGTCTGACCGCCAGCTCCAATCCCTCGGACATTACCGCGTTTATCCTCGCTCCCATCCTGGGGAACCCAAGCTCCTTCGCCGCTGTTTTCAGTATGTTCGCCTCGTCGGCGACTATGCTGCTCTCGGCCACCGCGACGACGGCGTTGGCCGCTTCCTCCGTGGGTATCTCCTCGATGCTCCTGCGCTCGGAAACAGAATCCGGGGTGCGGTACGATCTGTACTCCGAGGGGGACTGAACCCTTGACCAATAGGTGCGCTCCCTGCCCGGGAGCGTAGTGTTGGTGCAGGACCTTCCCAGAACGTCCAATATGGCCTCCCGGCTCTTCGGGGTAAGGCGGTTTATGTCGAAGGCCTCCGCTATGCGCCTTACCAGTCTGCCCTCGGTGACGGGCGCCTCCTCCGCGAGTATCCCGTAGGCCGCGTTCGCTATGGACACCTCATTGCTCAGAGCCTCCTCGAAGGATATTATCCGGGGCTCTATCTCCGCCGCCGAGAAACGCTCCGCCGTATCGTCACTGACGGTCTCCGCATACTGCGGCTCGTAATCCGTTACGGTCGTCTGGTCCCTGGTCCTTCCCCTCCTTATGTCGTCCAATGCCCGCAGGAGGCGCTCTGTGGTCCCCTCCGGATTGTAGAACCACTCGACGGACCACACCCTCTCGATGTTCCATCCCAGATCACGCAGCACGTCGGCCCTGGCGAATTCCCTGTCCCGGGTGTTCTTGGAATCGGCGTAGCCGTCGCCGTCGGTCAGGATGCCGAGCATATAGCGGTTCCGCTTCGCAGGGTCTATAACGGCAACGTCTATCCTGAACCCGGAATTCCCGATGCCGAAATGCGTCTCGTACCCGTTCTCGTTCAGTGCCTCGGCTATGCTGCCCGCCAGAGCGGACATCTGCGGTTTCTGCTCCGTTCCCCTGAAACGGCCGCTGTTCTCCGCGTATTCCAGGAAGCTCTTCATCTGCCTGACGCCGTCAGGGGTGGTGGCCTCCGTCCTTATCATGTCTGACGACATGGAAGAGAACACGACCATCTCCCGCCTCGCTCTCGAGACGGCGACGTTCAGCCTGCGCCCTCCGCCGGGCTTGTTTATCGGTCCGAAGTTGGAGGACACACGGCCCTTCGAATCGGGACCGTAACCCACCGAGAACAGGATCACGTCCCTCTCGTCACCCTGGACATTCTCCAGATTCTTCACGAACACAGGCTCGTTCCCTTCCGTGGCCGCTCTGTACAATTCATCATCGTCCTTTATCGCCGACCACAGAAGATCATCTATCATCTCCTGCTGGCTCTTGTTGAATGCGACTACGCCGATGCTCCTTCCTCTGGTCTCGGGGTCCCTGAGCCTGCGAATGATCTCGTCGGTAACGGCCTTGGCTTCCGCCTCATTGGTTCTGGTGCCGCCTCTCCCGTAGATGCCTTCCACCAGCCTCAGGGAGACCTTGGTCTCCATGTCGTCCGGTGACGGGAAGGTGAGCATCCTGTTGCCGTAGTACGTCCTGTTGCTGAAGGCGATCAGGCTCTCATGCCTGCTGCGGTAGTGCCACTCCAAATGGGTGCCGGGCATGGGAAGCGCCAGGCAATCCTCCAGGAAGCTCTCCATATCCTCGGTGTTCTCGTCCCCGTCCTCTATCCGCGATTCGAAGAAGGTGGTGGGCGGCAGCTGCTTCGGATCCCCTGCTATCACGGCGTTCTCCCCCCTGGCAAGGGCGTTTATCGCCTTGTGGGTGGGTATCTGGGACGCTTCGTCGAATATCACGATGTCGAACCGGAATCTGCCGGGCTCCAGATACTGGGCCACCGAAAGAGGGCTCATGAGCATGCAGGGGCAGATCCTCTGCAGCAGGTTCGGTATCTCTCCGAAAAGGGTGCGCAGGGATTTCCTCGTCCTCTGTGCCGTCAGGGCCCTGTAGAGTATGTTGGTCTCCGACCCTTCCGCCGATGTATCCAGCTTCGAGGGCACGTTCTCCTGCAGACGGAGCTTCAGGACCTCCCTGTTGATTCTTCCCCATTCCGAGTCCATTCTCCTGAATTCGGATACGAAGAGCTCGAAGTTGTCCCCGTTGAAGGATCTCAGGTCGTCGGAATCCGCTATTCCCCGTCTCGCTATGGATCTGTAAAGGGATTTCGCGAAGGAATCCTCCAGCTTCACACCCTCCCTTCTCTCGGCCGTTTCTGTGACCGAGAACAGCCCGAGCTTCCCGGCCTCTGCGCATGCGCTCTTCCATCTGGTCCAATCCGGCAGCCTGCCTATGGACGATAGCGCAGCATCACAGAATCTGAGGCATTCCTCGGGTGAGCTGAGCTCCGATTCCAGGGAGAGGAGCTCTCTGGCCCTCGCCCTGTTCTCCTTGAACTCCCTGCTGACCCCCGCGAGCTCCCGGGACAGCCCTTCCGCATCCCTGAGCTTGCCGAAGAGCTCCGCCACCTTCCCCGGGTCGCCGCCGTAGCGTTCTATCACGGGGATGTGCCTGTCTGCGAATCTGCCGTACTCCCTGATGCGCCTCGTTTGCTCCTTCAGCATCCTGTAGCCCTCTCCCGACAGACGGCTCTCGGCCAACTGCCTCAGGAGGCGGGTCTTCTCTATCGCCACGTCAACGCTCCTCAGGGCGCGGGGGACCTTCCTGAACTTCGTTCTCGGATCGATCAGCATCGGGAGTATCGACTCCATGAACTGCCTCTTGGCCCTGGAGCGTCTCAGCAGCGGGGCATCCTTCGCCGCGCTCCACCTGGAGCTGATATCGTTCTCTTTGTTGAACTCGATCATGTACGGCTTCCAGTAGATCTTGGACGCGGAGAAGCCCGCTGCCGCCTCGTCCGATATGCCCCTCATGAAAAGAAGGTCCTCTATCCTCCGGTCCACTGCCGACAGGTCGCCCGAGTAACCGGAACCGAGGATCGCTGTCCTTGCCGTATCTATCCTCGTTACAGACGCGGTTATCCTCTCGCTGATGCGGGAGGTGCTCTCAACGGCCGCGCGGGTCATCTCCTTCATAAGGGAATCCGACTTCTCCAGGGCCTCCGTCAGCTCTGATGATATCCAGAGGATGTCCCTTATGCGGCTGTTCATCATCATGCCCATGTCCGCGGATTCTATGTCCTCCATCAGCGTGATGAGGCCTTCCGCATCCCTTATGTCGATGGGGATACCCAGGGACTCGGCCTCGGCATTCATGGCTATCAGGCTCCTGCTGTTGTTCGCCAGCTTCCTCAATACTGTTCCCGCCTCTGACGTCAGGGACAGTGACGTGTCAGTGCATCCGATCAGGGAGAAGGGGTAAGCGGGGCATCCTGCCAGATTCCTCCTGCTGCGCTCCATGCGCCCCACGGCGGCCATCCACTTCCTGATGTCCTCGGGTCCAGCCTCGAACAGAAGGCTCGGGTCCAGCTCTATATCGTACAGGGAGGCGTCCCTGTACGATTCGTACCTGTCTATGGCTTCCGCTATGCTCAGGCCGGACGGTTGCTTGGCATAAAGCGCGGAAACATAGCGGTCGAGCTCCTTCCTGGCACTCTCCATCTGCGCCGTCTTGGCCGCCTGCTCCTCGGGATCCACGGTCCTGCTGCGCTCAAGGGCCCTGCCCAGATGGTCAAGTACCTTCCTTTTCTCTGTCTTGTTGGAGTGCAGCTCCAGGCAATGGTTGTCTATGCCTATCTCGTTCAGGCGCCTCTGCACAACCTCCAGGGCGGCCATCTTCTCTGCTACGAACAGCACCGTCTTGCCTTCGTGAAGTGAATTCGAGATGATGTTGGTGATGGTCTGAGACTTCCCCGTGCCCGGCGGCCCGTGAAGCACGAAGGACTGTCCGTCCCCTGATGCTCTCACCGCCCTTATCTGCGACGCATCCGCCGGGACCGTCAGGCACAGGCCGGACGGGTCCGCGCTGTCGTCTATCTCCCTGGCGTCCCAGGACAGCCTGGAGCGGACCAGGCTGTTGACGATCTTGTTGTCGCAGATGCCGTCCCCCATCGCCCTGAGGTCGTTCCACATTACGAACTGGTCAAAGGAGAATATCCCCAGGCACGCGGAATCGACGACGTCCCATCCCGGCATCCCCCTCACTGATTCCCTGACGGAGCGCATGATGCGCTTCATATCGGGGACCTCGTCGGAGACCATGCCGTAGACATGTTCGATGTCTATCCCGTGCTCCGTCCTCAGTTTCTCGCCTATGGTCACGTTGAAAGCGATATCCTCGTCCCTTCTGCTCAGGAAATATCCTTTCGACACCTTCCTGTCAATGGAAACGGGTATCAGCACGAGAGGCGCATAATGCGCCGTATCCCCGTCGAACCATTTCAGAGCGCCCGCTGCCAGGAAGAGGGAGTTGGCACCGTCCTCCTCCAATGCCTTCTTCGAAGTCCTGTAGAGGAATGTTATAGCCCTCTCCAGCTCCTTTTCGGGAACCGGTGCCGTGATCTCCCCTTTGCCCAGGGACTCCCTGACGGCGCCGGCCGCGTTCTCAATGTATGCTGATGATTCGAAAGGTATCCTCCCAAAAACGTCCTCCCCGCTCCACCCGTCAGGTCTCCCGCGGAAGGTCATCTCCCCGTTCCCCAGTATTTTGCTGAGGGAGCCCATCATCTCGCCGAGCATCAGAGGGAGCACCCTCTGGGTCTTCCTCAGGCTGATGAGATTGTTCTTGGCTGATATGTCAAGCAGTTTCCTCTCCCACTGATCCCTTTTGCTGTAGGCTCTGCAGATCGCCTTCTCCGGCGGACGGGAGATGTAATCATCCGCTTCCCACATTCCGTCGACGAATGCCCTGGGGGGCATCGGATCTATAATACCTCTTGATCTGAGGACATCCACCGCGTGATGGAAATCGGAGATCGTGAAATCCGCCTCCAGTTCCGTTAATGGCTCTGAACCGTACAGAGAGCGTATATCGAACAGCATCATCTCCCCCCTTTCCGCGGGGGCTCTGAACATCTGCTCATCGTAGACTACGGCATCGGGGAAGGTCCTGTCAACCGTCCAGACGCCTGTGTGCACCTCTCCGTCAGCGAATACGATCACGGGGCCGAGGCCCGCCGATTCAAGGGCGGATGCGAAAAGGGCCGCCATCTCTGCCGTTGTGGCTTCCCGGACGGTATCGATCTCCGTCGCGGTGCGCATCGCCTGACCTTCATTCTGCCAGCCCTCTTCCGGTTCGGAGATCTCTATCCCCATGTCCCTTATGGCGAGGCGGATCGCGGAGATCACCTTCCTGTTGCGCTCCTCTTCCCCGTAGCCGTAGGATATGCCCTTCCCGCCGGCCTCACGGAGCTTCCCCGAGGCATCTGAAAGGATCTGGCACACTGTGTGGCTGTCCGGGTCCACGAAAGCGGATATCATCCCTCCGATCCTGTATCCGGGCCACATGTTGTGAGGGAGAACTGTCACGGGATGGTCCTGTGCAGAGACTTTGATGCCGTCCGCATAAGCTTCCACTCTGACGTAGCCCTCCATATCCTCCGATACATTGGCCAGAAGGTCTCTGTCGATCAGAACGGAATCGTTGTCTGCGTCAATGACCTCTCCGGGCTTGACATCATTGAATACGTACTCTGTGCCTTCTAAGAAGGGGGGCTCCGAAGTGATCTTGATCCTGAGCTCGCCTATGGCCGAGCTTCCCAGGTTCCTTGCGGATATCGAATTGACGATCCTTGCGGAGCTCCGGCACATTGCGTAGCCCACCTGCCCGTTTACGTCCGCACTTGCCTCTATCTCACTAATGCTACCTCCCCTCCTGACCTTTTTGGACCCGGGCTCCATCCCGAGAGCCCCCCTGCGGGTCCTTGCAGCATCCCATTCGCTACGGGGTCCATTATGCATTTTTCGTATATTACCATAACGGACTGCTTCGAAGACGACTGAAAAACCATGTGCCAAAGCCAGTATCCCTGTGCATCCCCGAAGATGTGCCAGAGGCTGAAATGATTCTGCGCCGTCGGAAAGGCTTAAAGATATCCGGCCCATGAACGGCCGTGCGCTACGAGAAGACCAGGAAAGCCACGTTCCTCAGGCGGCCGAACAGGTTCATAGCGGTGGTCTCCCTCGACGGAGAGGAGGAGATCTGCCATGTCAAGAACACCGGCCGTTGCAAAGAGCTGCTGGTCGAGGGGGCTGAGGTCATACTCAGCGAGGCGGTCCCCGGGAAAAGGAGAACGAGATACGACGTGATTGCCGTGTACAAGGGCGGGAGGCTGATCAATATGGACAGCCAGGTCCTGAACGGCGTATTCGCCGAGGCGCTCCCCTCTCTGGGTCTTTTCAGGGACATGACATTGCTGAGGCCCGAGGCGGCATACGGGGACTCAAGATTCGATTTCTATGTGGAGCACGGAGGCGGCAGGGCCTATGTGGAGGTGAAGGGCGTGACCCTGGAAAGGGACCGCGTCGTCTTCTTCCCGGATGCTCCGACCGAAAGAGGCATCAGGCACGTAACGGAACTTACGAAATGCATTGAAGAGGGTTACGGTGCGTATCTGGTATTCGTCATCCAGATGTCCGATGTGGATTATCTGTCGGCGGAGGGCTCCCTGCATCCGGAGTTCTGGACCGCCGTAGAGGAAGCGGTTGCCAAGGGCGTGAAGGTCCTTGCCTATGACTGCTTCGTGGAAGAGGACAGCATCATACTTCGCAAACCCGTCCGCATTCAGCTTCGTTGATGGCCTTCCTTATGCTCATCTGGGTCTGTTCCGGTGTACCCGTGGTGTTGACCAGGAACACAGTGCATTTCCCGAAGAACTCCCTGAAGAAATCGGTTCTTATCCCCAGCTTCCTCTTGTCCCTGACCAGCTGATGCGGGTTGCAGAAATCGTTGCTGACTATGTACTCCAGAGCCTCTTCCAGATCCAGCTTCCTGACTATGCGCTCATCATCCCTGTCCCTCTTCAAAAGGATGACGTGCCTCATTGAGGTGGTGGCCGTAACTGAATCTATGCCTGTGACCCACCGTATGTTGGCTATGCCCCTGCCCTTGTTGTCGAACTTGGTCGTGCTGACCAGGGGCTTGAACTCCGGCCACACGTCCCCTATGTCCGCATCGATGTAGCAGTTCTTCTCGGAACCCGTGACGAAGGGCCTCCCGGAGGTCAGCCTCACGAAGTACCAGTCATCCGTTATCAGGCGGGAGTCCCCGGTGCGCAGAAGGCCCCATGACTGCGTCGTCTTCCCTGTCTTCGAAGGTGCTATGAGCGTTACGCCCACACCGTCCAGGTCTATGGCGGCACCGTGAACGCTGTGTATGGAATGGGAATCCTCCAGAAGGTCCGCGGCCACGGCAAGGGCGATGCTCTTTATCCATCCGTAATAATCGAAGTTGATCAGGAACACGGTGAACGTGGACCTGTCGTAGAGGACCTCCATCTCCCTGCCCTCCTCCCTTACGGAGATTATACGGGCATGGGATTTCACGCTGGTGCTCATAGCGTAGAAGTTGTCCACCCACATATCCATGACCTGGTGCTCTTCAGTGTAGAGCTTCACGCAAATCCCTGATATGTCGGCCTTCCCCGAATGGAACTTGCGGCTCTCATATCTCCTCCGCAATACGGCGGTCTCCTCGGGCCCGATCTCCTTCACCACATAACCCATGCATCCCTGATGGCCTAGGCTGCTTAAATCCGCTGTGCCTAATTCTCGTCTGCCAGGGCGCCTTCCCTGATGACCGTATCCGTCTCAGTATCGAAATCAACCCAATTATGGAACATGTTATCCCTCCCCCATCTCGCCAGGGCCTCCAGCACCGGTACCAGGGACATCCCCTTCTCGGTTATGGAGTACTCAACTCTGGGGGGCACTTCTGGGTATGCTCTCCTGTCCACTATCCCGTCCTTCTCCAAACCCTTCAGTTGCTTGGTGAGCATCCTTGGGGAAACGCCTTCGATGGACTTGGCTAGCTGGTTGAACCTCTTCGGACCCCATTTGGCCAGAATGCACAGTATGGTGCTCTTCCATCTGCCTTCTATTACGGACATTGCGGCATCGACTGCACAGTCCATCCTGGGATTATCCTGGCGGGATTCCATGGTTAAGGAACATGATTGTAACTATAATAATGTAACTAAGAACTGATAAATATAGCTACTTACATAATGTTACTTGGTGTAATATGAGCACGACATTAGTCATTCTGGGATCTCCCCGTAAGGGAGCGAATTCCGAGACCATCGCCATGGCCATGGCCGAGGAATCCAAGAAGAAGGGCAACACGATCAAGACCTACAGGCTCAACGATCTGAAGAACGCAAGGGGCTGCCAGGGCTGCAACGCATGCAAGACGAAAGGATTCTGCATAACAAAAGACGACCATGCCCAGATACTGGACAATGTGAGGGATGCGGATTCCGTTATAATCGCCAGCCCCACATACTACGGGGAGGTCTCCGGCCAGCTCAGGCTGTTCATGGACAGACTTTACTGCTTCCTCGACGGCGGCATGAAATCCACCATGCCGAAGGGCAAGAAGGTCGCTATCGCCGTGACATGCATGTCCGGCCTCGAAGGCGCCAAGGGTGTTGCGGACTGGATCGAGAAGGTCTGGGCAAAGTACTACGGCCAGGAAGTGGTCGGGAAGATAGTTCGCGGTGCCAGCAGCGCCCCGGGGGATGCGGCAGGCGATGCGGAAGTGATGAAGCAGGCCCAAGCGATAGGCGCAAAGCTCTGAGGCAAATAATATTCTAATCCCACCGCATCCGTTATACGAAGGATATGACGGATGCGGTTTTTTATGCCACGAAATCCGGTGCCACGGAAGGCGCTGCGAGATACATTGCCAAGAGGATCGGTGCGGATGTCTTCAACCTTGACAAGGATCATGATGCTGACCCGTCGGAATACGACAGAGTCATACTCGGCAGCGGGGTCTATCTTCAAAATGTTCCGAAGACCGTGACCGATTTCGCCGCCAGATATGCGGACCTCATGCCGGATGTGAGCCTGTACCTGGTTTGCGCTTTCAAGGACAGAGAAGGTGACGAGCAGCTCGAGAGGATATCGAATGCTCTGGGCGTCAGTTACGGCGTTTACTTCAACAACCCCCGCGGGATGATGGGGGTGGAGGGATCCAAGCTCGAGCTCTTCATAGGGCACCTGAACAACAGGTGATCCGCTCTGAGCATTCAAGCTTGCGCAACAGAAATACTTTAGATATGTGACCTCATCCGTCATACGATAAACATGGCAGACGCGGTCTTCTACTTCACGAAACTGGGCTCTACAGGCAAAACGGCCAAATACATAGCCGAGAGGATAGGCGCGGAGGCTGTGGATCTGGGCACGGAACCTGATGCGGATCCTTCGAAATACGACAGAGTGATACTCGGCAGCGGCGTCTACGGAGGCAGTCCTTCGAAGAACGTCAGAGAATTCGCGGAGAAGCACAAGGACGCAATGCCGAAGATCAGCCTTTACCTGGTCTGCGCTTTCAAGGACAAGAAGGCAGAGGAACAGCTGAGGAAGATCTCTGGGGAGCTCGGGGTCGCCGACAGCATATACTTCAACAAGCCCCGCAAGATGTTCGGTGTAGAGGGGTCCAAACTGGAGCTGTACATCGACTCCCTTAAGAAGAACTGATGATCCTTCTGCTTCCGGTGGCGGCGTGCGTACTTCTCAACGTTATCGCAGCCTTGGCCTTCGCATCTGACAGGCGAAGGGTCGTGTGCGGCGAACGTAAGATCCCCGGGAATGCTCTGCTGACGGCTTCCGTTCTTGGCCCGTTCGGGGCCCGTGCGATGATAGGCCGTACCGGATGCAATATCAGCAAAGGGTGGTTCATTCTTATTTACTTAGCAATGGCGGTGCAGGCATCCTTGCTGTTCTGGGTCTTCTTCTATTTTTGAAGGTTGTACAGTTTCGTCACATCAAGCTCGATGCCCAGGCGCCCGAGAAGGGTGACCCGGCTGTCCTCTTTCTCCTTAAGGATCTCCATCCCGAGAGCGGAGCCTATGGTATCAGAGAAATCCTGAACCTCCCTGAAGGATGGCATGCAGTCCATGGACAGGCGCTGCCTTGACCCTCCGACGAAAACATACCCTTTCGGCTCGATCAGGTCCGGGTCCGCGATCCTGTCCAATTCCGCATACTTCTCCGGAGAATGCATGTTCCATCCCCTTACGAGGGTGTGACGAACCACGGTCCTGGTGTCCAGGGAAGGCAGCATCTCCAAGGTTCTCGTTATACGGTCCCATCCGTCGTCTATCTTCGGGATGCAGACCTTCCTGTACGTCTCCCGATCGGGAGCGGCCACCGTCACATACAGCTGCCTCGGAAGCGTGTCCAGGGCCTCCAGTTTCTCCGGGTATGTTCCGTTGGTCACGAGAAATGTCATCATTCCTCTGGAATGGCACTCCTTCAGGAAGTCTGACAGGTACGGGTATGTGATCGGCTCCCCGGCCAGGGATATCGCCACCTGGTTGGGGTTCCGTGCCTCCTCGTACATCTCCTTCGTGCACCGGTCATCGCCCTTGAACCCGGTTATCAGCTTCCGTTGCTTCTCTATGAGGGCGTCGAGCATCTCCTTCGGCTCGGCCCACTCCCTGACCTCGAAATCTTTACCTTGGACCCTCCAGCAGAAAACGCACTGGTGGGAGCATTCGTTTATGGCGGGGGTCATCTGAAGGCAGCGGTGGCTCCTTATCCCGTAGAAATCCTGTTTGTAGCAAGACCTGCCATGGATCAGGGATTCCTTGAGCCAGTGGCACATCTTCACTGCCGAGTGGTCCCTGTATATCCTGTACTGTTGCTTCTCCAGCAGCGCCCTGTACTCCTTATCCATGCAATGACCTCAGAATTGGAACAGGCTCTTCTGGCCTGCCGCCGGCTTCGGTTTCTCCGCCTTCTTCTCCCCTGCCGTCTCGCGGGGGGCCTTGCCCGGTGCCTTAGGAGGCTCGGCATCCTTCTTCGCCAGCTTCACCATCGGAGAGTCCACGCCGGTGTCCAGCAGGAAGGCGAGTTCCTCCTCCTCCAGGCCCACATCCCTGAGCATGAGGGCCCTGAGCCCCTGATCGTTCTTCAGCGCGACCCTGAGGGACGGCAACACATCCGAGGATATGCGCGCCTTGGATGTGTGCAGATGCCCGCCCAGCTTCTCGGATATGGAATTCTTCATGTTCCTGACGCTCTTGCTCCGGGACATCTTCATCAGATACCCGGGGAATCTGAATCTTGTTCTGCTGACGGGACTGGTGCGCCTGGCCTCAGATACGCCTGCCGTCATCATGTCCGTGGCATAGGACCAGAATCCGTAGTACTGGCGCCTGTGCACCCTTCCGAGATGGATGTCCGCCTTCGAGAGCCTCTCACAACCCCTTACAAGGTCCCCGGTGTCGGTGTACTCATAAGGCAGGTTCTCCTCCACCCAGAGAAGGACGAAACCGGGTTCCTCATCGATGTCGAAGGATGCTTTCCTTGCGGCCATCGGGTCCCCCTTCCTGAACACGGCGTACATCAGGTCGTACATGTCCTTCCTTGCCGTCCGCTGGGACAGATTCCCCACTTCTGCAACGTTAAGAGTCTCCTTTCCGGCAGCAACCGACTGCAGATCCCTTACGGCGGCCCTCATATCCCCGCCGGCATTCTCCGCGATCGCCCTGAGAACGAGATCGTCGGTTCTCACGCCCTCGCTCTCCGCAATGGACCTGAGCGTCTTCGCGATGGTGGATGCTGAAGGCTTCTGGAACTTGATCTGCAGCGTATCATTCTTCACGGCGGAGGATTTCCTGCTCAGATCATAGAAATCATTGACGATGAGCACAACGGGCTGCTTCGTCTCCTTTATGAGCTCGGATATCGCCGGTATCCCTCCCCGGTCGGCGTTCCCGAACAGGTTGTCCGCCTCATCGAGAACTATGAGCTTCATGCCCCCGTCCTTCGTGTCCAGGTAGTCCCCTGCATCGTTGAATGTGTTGGTAAGCGAGCCCCTCAGTGCAACGGAGCGTATGGCTCCCCCTGTGCGCTGATCGGAGGCGTTCATCTCCACGAGCCCCCACCCCATCTCTGAGGCGAGAGCAAGGGCCAGAGTGGTCTTGCCGACACCGGGGGGTCCCATAAGTACAGCTGCCTTCTTCCTGGGCGTCCCTTTGCTCCAGTCCTTCGCCCATTCGAGAAGATCCGACACCGCCTTCGGATTGCCGACGACACCTTTGAGCGTGCCCGGTCTGTACTTCTCGGTCCAATCCTCCGCCATTCTCTCACCATCGCCCGATGCGCATTAAACCTTTTCCCGAAGACCTCTGGAGAACATCAGGTCCAGGAATTGGACCGTGTATATCACCACCGAGACGACGGCCAGCCACTTCAGGTACTCGAAATTGTCTATGTATATCCCTTTCAGATACATCAGCGCCATGCTGCTGAGGGCCAGGGCCAATCCTCTGATCCATTTCCCCAGGAAGATGTGCCCCAGGCCGAATATATCGAACATGCCCGGGACCACGGCGAAGATCAGGGCCAGGAAGTGCCGTCTGTCGCCCGCCGCACCGTATGCGTTCACGGGCCGGGAGCAGCTGCCGCAGTAGGAGGTCCCCTCCGCAAGAACGGAACCGCAATTCTTGCAGACCGGATGCTCGGTCCCGTCCGCCCTCAGGGCGCCGCATCCGGTGCAGAATCCGATATCACCGTATTCCGTGCGGCCGCACTCAGAGCATATCCACGGCATCGGATCACCCCCTCAGTCTCATTCTGTAAACCCCTCCGGACTCGGACACCTCTATGTCCTCGTCGAAGAGGCGGGAAAGATTCCCGGAGGTGAGAACCTTTTCCTTCGGGCCGTCGGCCATCTTCCTCCCTTCCTTGAGCATTATGACTCTTCTCACGCCCAGAGGTATGTCCTCCAGTTCATGGGTTATCATCATCACGCTTATCCCGGACGGGATCATTATGTCGAACATCCTTCTGAAGCGGTCCCTCATGACCACATCCAATCCCGTCATAGGCTCATCCAGGACCAGCATCCTCGGTTTGGGGGCCAATGCCCTGGCGATCAGGGCCCTCCTCATCTCCCCCAGGGATACGACTCCCGCGGAGGCTTCGAGCATGTTCTCCAACCCCATGGTCCTGGCCGCATCCAGAACCCCGGAGGCCATGGATTCCGTGACCTTGTGGTTCCTGAAGATGCCCATGCTGCCGAAGTAACCGGACAGCATGACCTCGTACAGCGGCGTGTCCGGCGGGAATCTGCTCTGCAGGTCCATGGAGACTATGCCCATGCTCTTCCGGAGTTCTTCCAGATTCCAATTCTCCATTCCGAAGATTCGGATCGTGGCGGGGCTGTCCTCGTCATAGTACGGGAGCACCTCCCCCCGGATGAGCTTGATGAGCGTGGTCTTCCCGGAGCCGTTGGGCCCTATAATGGCCACATTCTCGTCCGCATCGACATCCAGATCGATGGAGTCGAGAATTCTTCTGCCGTCCTTCACAACAGAGACCTTTCGCATTTCCAGGGCTTTCAGCATATCCACCGTGCCGCATTCATTGCTCTAGTATCTATTAGGTCTTGCGCTCCGTGGCAAAACATGGTATAATATATTTAACCGCAACAACGTTTCCCGGTTATGTCTATCATTCTGGCGTATGACGGCAGGTCCGCAGCGCAGAGAGCCCTGGATTTCGCGATAAAATACGCCGAGATGTCAGGATTGCCGCTTTACATCTACTCCTCCATAGTCTCACGCGATGTGATAGAGCGGGAGGACGAGTTCGCCGAGGTCAAGAGATATATGGGGGAAGCGGAAGCGAAGGCGAAGGATGCGGGCATAGAGGTTCACTCGGTCATAGAGCCGGGGGCGGCCGCCGAGAACATATTGGCCGCGGCTTCCAGATTCAACTGCGACATCATAGTCCTGGGAAAGTCAGATAAGACGATAATCGACAGGGCCGTTCTCGGTAGCGTGTCCCAGCATGTCGTGAACCACGCCAAATGCAACGTGGTCCTGGTTCACTGACCTCTGCCGAAGGCCTTCAGTATCGCCAACAGAACCCTCTCCGGAGGCGGCGGGCAGCCGGGTATGAAGAGATCCACCGCCATTGTGTCCTTGATCCCTTTACCGAGGACATCCCCCTCTGCGAATATGCCGCCGGATATGGCGCATGTCCCCATGGCCACCACTGCCTTGGGGGCAGGGGTGGCGTCGAAGGTCTCCAGCGCGGCCCTGCTCATATTGTTGGTCATTGGGCCCGTAACGAGGAGCATGTCCGCATGCCTGGGCGATGCGACTATCTTGATGCCGAACCGCCCCATATCGTAGTACGGGTTGGACATGCAGTTCACCTCCACCTCGCAGGCATTGCAGGAGCCCGTATCCAACTCCCTTATCGCCATTGAGGAGCCCAGGGCCTTCACCTTATCAGCATCCACCGTTCCCTCGGATTCCTTGGGAGGCTTGGATCCGCTGAATATCAGATCTTCGCGGATGAGGGCATACAGGGGTGCTGGTACCTTCGCTATCGAGGATCCGGGACAGGAATCGATGCAATCCATGCAGAATATGCATTTCCCCAAGTCTATTGTCCAACCGTCGGACAGGGATATGGCGCGGGTGGGGCATATGCCGGCGCATTCCCCGCAGCTGTCGCATTCCCCGCTTATGAAGGGCATCATGAGGGGGCGGGACCCCATCTTCTCAAGGGATTCCGCAGGACGCTTCGACGACACCAGATTCGACAGGCTCTTCCTTATCATATCATCACCTCACACATCGTTCCCGCTGTAGGACAGCCCGAAGCTCTTGTTTATCAATGGGAAATCGGGGACTATGTTGTTCATAACAGCCGTCTCCATGGCGGGCCAGTTGACGAAGGATGGATCCCGTATGTTATATCTCCATATCTCCCCGTCCCTTATGTCTGCACTGTGGACCAGCTCCCCCCTGGGGGATTCGACTATGCCGCAGAAGAATCCATCCGGGGTCTCGAAGTCGGTCCTTATCTCTCCTTCCCTCATGTCTTTCATGCACTGAAGTATGAGGCTGACGGACTCGGTTATCTCGTCCGATCTGACGGCGGCCCGGGCCATGACATCGCCTTTCTTCCTGCATGCGATATTGAAGGACAGGTCGCCATAAGCATCATACGGGACCTCGGACCTTATGTCGGATATAACTCCGCTGGCTCTTGCTATCACTCCCACGGTGCCGTAGTTAAGGGCGCTCTCCTTGCTCAATACGCCGGTGGTCTCCAGGCGGTCCACCTCCGAGGGGGTTTTCCTGATGTAGCTCTCCAGCTTCTTCGCTCCGAAACCCGCCCTCATAACAGCGCTCTCCAGTTTCGACAGGTCCTCCCCTGTAAGGTCCTTCCTGACTCCTCCGGGAATGATGTTGCCCGTCAACAGCCTGCTGCCGAATATCTCGCGGTTGGCCCTCAGAAGCTCCTCGCGGACCTCTGACCCGTATGAGGCTGCCACGGAAAGAGCTGTGTCCGTGCACAATCCGGCAATGACATCCAGATGGTTGTGCATCCTCTCCATCTCCGAGAGTATGACCCTTATCCGGCGAGCCCTCTCCGGTATCTCCGCATCCCCTTCCATGATATGAGCGCAGGCCAGAGCATGAGCCACGGCATTATCCCCGGATATCCTCTCTGCGAGATGGATGCGATTGCGTGAAACGGGGCCCTCCATCAGCTTCTCGATGCCCTTGTGCGCATATCCCAGATGTATGCTGAGATGAAGTATGGGCTCCCCTGCCGCGCTGAATCTGAAGTGCCCCGGCTCTATGACCCCTGCGTGCACAGGGCCCACCGGTATCTCGAAGACCCCGGTCCCCCTTATGGGGTTGTTCGGTATGGGTATCCTTATCTCATCGCCTATGCTGTAGGGCCCCTTCTGAAGGGGATGCCCGTCCCCCTTCCTCCAGTATATCGCCGGTATGAGATTGCCGTGGCCTTCCGGATTTATGTCATTCATCTCATAGATGACCCTCTCGAAAACCGAGGCGGCCGGGATCTGGGCAGTAACGGCCGGGTACGAATCAGTGACGTCGGAGGTTATCCACATGACCTCTCCGACTCTGCGGAGGACGACGTTCAGCGTCGCTCCCGGAGAAGACTCGGAAGCGAACATGGACATGATCTTCCATCCCTCATCACAATGGGTCTTCACATATTGTGCCAGCAGTACCGGGTCGCAGGATGTGGAATCCGTTATGATCATGGCGTTCCTCCCAAAAGTATAGCTACTATGCTGTTGAAAACGTTCTCCACGGACTCGGGCATGAACAGTCCGAAGAACAGAGCGCCCGCCAGCAGGATGAATATGGAAAGCGCACGTGTCAACGATCTGTACTCGAACACTTCCTTACCTGTGCTTCCAGACAGCATCGGGAATATGCTTTTCGTCAGTCCCGCGAATATCACGACGAGCAACAGGGCAAGCGTGCCTGCCAAGGCATACATCCCTGAGTCTATGGCTCCGAATATTATTATCAGCTCCCCGATGAAAAGCGGGAAGGGCGGGGCCCCGGCCACAGCCAATGCTCCCGCGGTGCTGGAGAATCCTGTGAATCTCATCTTCCCCGATACGCCCCGTATCTCTGACATCACCCTCGTCCCGTAGGCCTGGGTTATATTCCCGGAGCAGAAGAACATGAGGGGCTTGCTTATCGAATGTGCCAGTATCAGGAATGCCGCACCGAAGAGCGCAGTTGACGTTCCTATCCCCAGGGCTATGGCGATCAGTCCCATGTTCTCCACGCTGGAATATGCCAGCATCCTCTTGATGTCCTTGGATATCAATATGAAGGCAGCGGCAACGATGACTGACAGGAGACCGAACAGAAGGAGCATGGTCCTTGCGAATCCGGGGTTCACGATCTCCGATACGATGTAGAATCTCATTATCCCGTACATAGCGCAATTCAGCAGCACACCGGACATGAGACCGCTGACGGGACTCGGCGCCTGGCTGTGTGCATCCGGCAGCCAGAAGTGCATGGGTGCCAGACCGACCTTGGTACCCAGGCCTATTATGAAGAATATGGCCGCGAACTTCATGAACACGGGATTCAGATTGACTGCATTGGCGACGAGGGACGGCCATTCCAGGGAGGCGTCCCCGGGTATCACTCCGGAAGATGCGGCATACAGCATCGCTATCCCGAAAAGTGCCAGCGTTATGCCCACGGAGCAGAGCATGATGTACTTCCATGCGGCCTCCGTGGCATGCTGGTCCTTGTAGAGGCCCACCAGGAATGCGGATATCAGGGTCGTGGCCCCGATGCCTATCCACGTCAGAGCCGCAGACCTCACCGCGAAGGTCAGCAGCATCGTCGATATGAAGACCAGCAGCGTGAAGTAGAACCTCCTGAGCTCCCTGGAGCTGAGCCTGTGCTCATCCCTCTCCACGGCCAGATAGTCCCTGGAATAGAGAACGGCCAGGAAGGATATGACGGCGGTTATCATCAGGAAGAAAGCGGAGAGCTCGTCCACATACCATATCCACGTATCCAGGATCTCGCCTTTGAGGGGAGGCAGACAGCAATACACTGCCACCGCGGCGGATGCCAGCGCCCCGATCGTGGCTATTCTGAACAGGTTCTTGCTCCCCAAGGGTATCAGGCACAGCAGCCCTGCGATGATGGGGATCAGGATCATGAGCGTGACGATCATTCTTCCCTGAGCCTCCTCAGCAATGTGTCATCGACGGAATCGAATGACTTGTTGATCCTGAATGCGAATATGCCTATGATTATCACGGCCATCAGAACATCGAAGAATGCCCCCAGCTCGACTATGAAGGGCATCCCGTTGGACAGGGCTATGGCCCCGAGGAAGAGACCGTTCTCTGCCATGAGCAGACCGATCACCTCACTGACGGCTTTGCTGCGGGTCGCCATCATCATTATGCCTATCAGCATGATCGAGAACGACAGGACGATGGTGTTCCTCTCTGCCGTCGCCAGGGTTGCCACCAAAGGCTCCGATACGTAATATGAGAACATTATCAGTGCCGCGGACATCAGCATGGACCCCGGTATGCCCATTGAGAGGACCATCTTGTCATCAACCTTTATGTGGTCCATTATGTATTGGAGAAGGCGGGGTATCACCAGCACCTTTATCACGAAGGTCATGGCCGCCATGATGTAGATATGAGGCTCATCTTGGGAGTAGGCTACTGTGAACTCGAAGGCGGACAGGAAGAGGGATTGCAGTATGAACAGCCTTATCAGAGGCCGCATCCGCGTGCTGGCCATTGCCAATACGGAAGTGAGTAGCATGCATACGGCGAAGATATCGATGAGATTGCTGGTAAGTATCGGATCCATATCATCACCTCAAAGCACGTAGAGCGAGATCATCGCCATGAGAGACAGCGCAAAGGACGCAGTCAGCATGTTGGGCATCCTGAAGACCCTCATCTTCGCAACGGTGCTCTCCAGAAGAGCTATGCCGAATGCGATGGCAAGCAGCTTTACAGCCATGACAGCCATTGAAAGAACCAGATCAGGGAATGACATGGTCATGGCGGTACCCCACGGGAAGAACATCGTCCCCAGCAGTACCATGAATATCGTGAGCCTCAGCATTGAGGCGAGCTCCATCATGGCCAATCCCTTCCCCGAATACTCGAGCAGCATGCCCTCATGGACCATGGTCAGCTCCAGGTGGGTATCCGGATTATCGAAGGGGACCCTTGTGTTCTCAGCCACCATGGTTATCACGAAGGCCGCACCTGCCAGCAGCAGCGCCGGGGATATCGCGGCGGCCCCGGCGGAGTTTATGGAGCGGGATATCTCGGTTATATCGAATCCGGCGCCGGTCATGGCGGACAGCGTCATTATCGAGATCAGCAGCGCCGGCTCTATCAGAACTGACATCATGACCTCCCTGCTGCTCCCCATCCCTCCGAATGCGGACCCTCCTTCCAAACCGCCGAGGACCATGGCGAACCTGAACATAGTGAATATGTACACCATGGCTATGACGTCCGCATAGGGGGCTATCACCTCTGTGTAGATGAAGGGGGTCATGGCTGCCAAGAGCAGCATCGCCGTCATGCAGATGTAGGGCACCAGACGGAAAAGGAAGGATGCGTTCTCGGATACCACCGATTCCTTCCTTATGAGCTTTCGCAGATCCCTGTAAGGCTGGAAGATGCTGGCACCGACCTTGTGCTGCATAAGGGCCTTGATCTTCCTTATTATCCCGGTGATCAGAGGGGAGATGATTATCAAAGCGACAAGCTGGATGATCATCAGCATTATCTCGGGATGGTTCATAACATCCTCACCACCAGCAGAACTGCGAGCAGCGTCACGAGTATGTATGTGAAGTAGGTCTGAATATTCCCTGTCTGGGTCTTTCCTATCCTCTCTGCGATCGAGGAGATGGCCCTGCCCAGGGGTTTGTAAAGGTATCTTACGAAGGGCTCTGTGAATTCGGTATGGACGGTCTTCTTACCGCCCTCCTTGGTATCACGGACGACCGTGGTATCCCCGTAGAACGGATGGAATACCCTGACCAGGGGCTGGGAGAATCCTATCGAGGAATACTGCATATCCTTACCCAGGCTCTCCCCGCATCCCCAAGTGCGCACCTCTCTCTCCTTTCCGGGCCTTATGACCAGAAGGACGACGGCAACGGTCACCACTATGAAGGCGCCCAGCACAAGAGGCAGCATCTCCCCGGACATGACGCTCCTGTAGCTGGGCGAGGGGGCCACCCCGGTCACGGATATGACGCCGGTCGCAAGTATGTCCATTATGAATGTTGCGAAGAAACCCATTCCCAGACACAGAAGTGCCAGTACAGCTAAAGGAATTATCGTTCCCTTCTTCATGGCCCTGGGCTCCTTCATGCCTTCGGAACGGGGCCTGCCCAGGAATATGAAACCGTACAGTCTCGCATAGGAAGCGGCCATCATCATCCCGCATATGCCGACTGCGGCCAGGACCAGCGGGATCAACAGGCTCATCCCCTTCGACTGGAGGTCAGCCCCCATGATGGACTGGATCATGAGCCACTCGCTTACGAAGCCGTTGGTCGGAGGTATCGCGGCCATGGACAGCACACCGACGAGGGAGACTGCCGCAAGCGCCGGCAGAGCTTTCGCAAGACCTCCCGTCCGCCCTATGTTCTTCTCCCCCGTACAGTCCTCCACGGTGTCGATGGTCATGAGCATCAGTGACTTGAAAACAGAGTGGTTGAGGGTATGCAGAAGACCTGCGATAAGGATCAGTTTGGCGAATACGGGCGATTCATTGAGAAAGATCATGCCCAGGGCCATGCACAGCACCACCAGTGCCATGTTCTCCATGCTGGAATACGCCATTATCTTCTTGGGCTCCTTCTGCACAAGAGACTCCAGGGCTCCCCAGAGAGCGGTTGCCGCGGAGATCCCGATTATCACAAAGGCGACAACGGACATGGAATCCTGTACGCCTATGTACGAGAATATGCTCTTGAATATCACCAGTATCGCGACGTTGGAGCATACGGTGGACAGAAGGGCTGCCGTGTGTATCGGGGCAGTTGCGTAAAGATTCGGCATCCATGCATGGAAAGGTATGAGACCCAGCTTTGTGCCGAAGCCCATCACTATCATCATGATCAGCACCATGGAAGCCACCGGGCTGATCGATGCGCCGATCCCTTTCCATTGGGAGAGCTCGGATGTTCCGGCGATATGGGCCATGTAGCCGTAGGCGCATATCAGCACAAGCCCTCCGATATGAGCTATGACGAAGAACATCCATCTGGCACGATCGTTGTTCCCTTTCTTGGAGAGCAGGAATGTCACGAGGGTTATCATCTCCCATGACATCAGCAGGACCAGGACGCTGTCCGCAGCCATGCATGAGAATACTGCCAGGAAGAGAGCGTTAAGCAGCCCGCTGTATCTGCAGCCGGAGTCGGAAGTGGATTTCACCACGTGCACGACTATGAGCATGAATATGACTGATGAGAAGGAGATCATCACCGCAGATAATTGGTCTATCGCCAGCGCATAATCTCCGACAGCGGACGAAACGGGGAGGGCATATGAAAGGGACAGCCCCGATCTACATAGGGGGTATGCGAACACACCGGCCGCACAGGACACGATGCACAGTCCTGCTATGACATTGGCTATCTTCGCAGACCTGAAAACGGTGCCCAGCGCTATGCCTGCCAATGCTGGTATCAGGATCGCGGCGAAGAATACGGCGACCAGGGTCTCGTTCTGCAGAGTTACGTTAAAGAGTTCCATCCAAACGAATAGGCCGTATGATCATCATATTTAAAGCACTTGGGTTCCCAAGGGCGCCGGGCCTAATCATACCTCCTCATCAGCGCTATCTCCGTCGGCAGCAGAGAGACGACCATGACCGCCATCTCGGCGATAAGGAACCACGACAGGGTCTCCGCCGGAATAAAGTCGAATACCGCAGCGATGATCATGATCACCGCTATCGCAAGAACAGCAGAACCCACGATCTGCATCGTTCTTCCTGTATACCTGTCGGCGAACTCCCTGGCCTCCTCGCACCGCCTGGATCTGAAGGAGGAATAGCCGAGGTAACGCGAGAGCCCGGAAGGCAATCCGCGACGGAGGAAGTAACCCATGACGATCATCACAGCAGGAACCGCAAGGCAGAATGCGGACAGAAGAGCGAAGTACAGGCCGTCCATAGACAAGCCTTTATCATCCATGATATAAAACTTTTTCCCAGGTCTGAGAGAGTAATAAATATGCATCTGGCTATATGGTTCTATGAAGGTCTGCATAGTCGGCGGTTTCCTCGGCAGCGGTAAAACCACACTGCTCATGAAGATGGCGAAACGCACCAAAGGGAACACAGTTATGATAATAAACGAGATGGGCGAGGTCGGTGTTGACGGCTCTACCGTGAAGAATGCGGGCTACAACGCCGTAGAGCTTTTCGACGGCTGCATATGCTGCACTCTCATCGGCACTTTGCAGAACACCCTGATCCAGGTAAAGAAGGATTTTGACCCGGAGCTCATAATCATTGAACCTACGGGCCTGGCACTTCCTCATAAGATAAAGGAGATGGTGCGTATTTCAATGATTGAACCGGAACTGACTATGATCGTGGGTATATGCGACGCCTTCAGATTCAAGGCCCTCGTAGAGAGAAAGGAGGAATTCCTGAGGATGCAGCTCTCCAAGTCCGATCTGTTCCTACTGAACAAGATAGACAAAGCGGACGACGCATCCATCAAGGCGGCATCCGCATGGCTGGAATCCCTCAACCCCAGAATCAGGATAATACAGATATCGGGACTGACGGGCGAGGGGCTCGAGGATGCGTTCTCAGAGATCGGCCTCTGAGACCTTAAGTTCCCCGTACTTGAACACCTTCTCCGGGCATTTTAGCTGGCATCTGCCGCACGCTGTCCCCAGACAATTCTTGGTCAGAACCACGGCCGTCCTGTCCCTGAACAGAAGAGCGTCCTCCGGGCAGGCATCGACGCAGTTGTAACAAAGCGTGCATCCTTCGAACTCCGCTGTCAACTCGGTCCCTACATCCTCGAACAGGTGCAGGCCCAGAACCCCCAGGACAGGTATGTCCCTTATCACCATCCTGTGGACGTTCGGCGTGCCTCTGGGTGCTGGCAGCTCCTGTATGCCTGCGGTACGTAGATTGCGGTTGTACGTTTCCATGGTCATGCCCTCTTCCCAGTAACCTAGCTCCTGGATGTATATCTCCTCGAACACCTTATCGGTGGCGAACATGACATGATTGGACCTGATGCTGTCGGCGATCCCCTGCAACTCGTCCAACAGCTCAGGCCTCCTGATTATGTCCGTGGCCATGGCCAGAGAGGTATTCCCTATCTGGTATATGTCCTGGCAAAGAGGCGGGACCATACCTACCTCCCTTGCTTTCGCAGCATCGACGTATGTACCGGAAGCACCTGACATTATCATCTCCTTCATGTCTGCGAATCCTATGCCTGCGTGCTCTATCAACGTGAAATGACCTGCTCTTATCGCCCCTATGGCCTTGCAGGTCTCCGATATATCGTCAGAGGTTATCGTCACTCCGTCCTGAAGCCTGAGAGCGCCTCCGGTGAGCTTACCCTTCTTCCACATGTTGCCGTGCATGGCTGCGGCCACCGCTGCTACGACTCCCGTTCCGGTTATGCCTACGGCCTTGCCGTGCATATCGCCCTCTTCGATGAGATATCCCGTGCCCAGGTCTATCTTGTCCCCGGACATCGGTATCATCTCTTCATTCAGTACCATGCATCGCCATTGGAACTCATATTCCAGATCGGATATCGCGCCCGGAGATGCCAGCATTCCCATCTCTACGGATTGGCCTTCCATTGCCGGGCCTGCGGCCGCCGACCCCGTGTATATCTCCCCGTCGACATTCAGTGCCATCTCGGCATTAGTACCGTAATCCGTGACCATCCTGATGCCCTTACCCTCAAGGAAATTGCTCTTATACATCATTGCCAGCGCATCTGCGCCTATCTCGTGCTTTATGGCGGGGGGAACGAAGAGCGGCGTGCCGTCAGGAACATCCAGCCCGACATCCGTCGCGGGGATCTCCGCCGAATCCCTCTTCCTGGCCTTTATCCCTCTGACCCTATGGGCGGTCTCTCCTGCAAAGGCCAGGTCGTCCACTTCCATCCCCTGGAATATGGACAGCTGTATCGGGTTCCCGCAAATAGCGACCCTCTCGACATCCTTCAGACCCACTTTCAGATTCCCGATGGTCCTGTTGACTGCGGACATCATAATCCTGTGGGCCAGGCCCTCTCCGTACCTTATGCAGAATGTCAGATGGTCCATGACATTGGCTCCGGGGAGAGGATTCCTGGATGTCATCGCCGTCGAGAGTATCCTCCCGTCGGACAGGTCCACCGCATGGCTCCTTATCCCGCTTGTGCCTATGTCTATAGATATGCCGTATCCCATTTTCAGCTCCCCCGCTCTGTAATATTGAGAAAAAGGTTTTTGTTCGGCTGGGGGAGCGCAGGCCGATTGACATGGCCCCTTCCCCAGCCGAGTTTTTGGTGTTTTACAGCTCAGAGCCCGTAGCTCTTCGGGTTGAAGTCTGGCACTTCGTCCTTGTACTTCTTCAAGCAGTACTCGTAGAAGGAATCCTCGTTGTCCGGGAGACCTTCCAGCTCCGTGATGATCTTCTTGAGGACCAGAAGCTGCTTCGACGTCAGGATGAGTTCCTTCTTGTCGTACCCTTCCATTATGACCTTCGCACCGGTCGTGGCGGCGGCCTTTGCACGGAGATAGTAGTTGTCACCATTCTCCGCTATTGCCTTACCGACCTTCCAGGCATTGTCATAGGCGAGCACGTAGCCCTCCGGGCCCCTCGTCCTGTCGGACACCATGTAGAGATCCCTGAGGGTCTTCTGCTGTCCCATCTGTATTGCCGTGTTCATCAGGGAGACCTCGTAACCGAGGGATCCCAACCAGCACTGGACAGAGGATCCTCCGAACTCCGGGTGGTACTCCACGGACTCATTGGACCAAACATCGGTGATCTGAGCCATCAGGTTGCCCTGAAGATCGGCGTGCGCGCACTGGCAGTTCTTTCCCTCCTGAGCCGCAGGCAGTCCGGTTATGGTCTTGACGATCACACCCTCATAACCGCAGTCCTTGTCAGGTCCGGTCGCACCGCACTCGGGGGCGACGAGCGTCCTCGCAGCGGATATGCAGCGGGTCACAGCGGAGAATGTCTTCTGGACATCATTGTCCAGCATACCTCCGGCCATGAACATGGAAACGTTCGCACCGGAGCAGTTCGTGTCCCCGCCGGGGACGACCTTGTGCTTCTTGGCTATGTTCACCATCTGCTTCCAGCAGTACTCCATATCCATGGAGCCCAGGTATCCTACTCCGAACAGGAAGGCTGTTATGTCTCCGTGGGTGACCGCGTAGTCGGCGAACTCTTTTCCGCCGACAGACTCGACGGACAGGACGTTCGCCCCGTTCTCACAGGCCGTCTCGACGCAGGTTATGAAGTGCTCGGGATAGGACGCTTCCTTGTCCATTCCCAGCCTCAGGCCCTGGCTCGCTTCACGCTGGTCGGGGATCGTGTGCCTTACAGCGAGATTGATCCCGTATTCATCGTGGTATTTCTGTATCAGGTCCCTCTGTCCGGATACAATGGGGGCGGACATCTCGGGCTTTGCCATCTGGGAGACCCATTCGGTCTCAAGCTGGAGATCCGGGAATCCCAGGGTGATGGCCCTGTCCAGAGCATCCTTCGATATATAGTCCACGTACTCTTTTCTGAGCCTTTCCGAGCTCTTCTCGCTTCCGGGCCTGGGTGCGTAGTTCAGCTCGGGTATTACCCTGCCTGCTCCGACCTTTATGCCGAGCCCGTAGGAGATAGGAGACTTCGAATGACCGAAGACCATCTCGTCCGGGTTGCTGTATGCCATCTTTGTGAATTTCTTGGCCATCTCAAATCCCCTCCACTATGTCGTCCCAGTTCTCCCTGATCTTCTTCCAGTCGTATCCGGCCAGGATCTTCTCCGCTATTGCCGGGGTCTGGGGGGCCTTCTTGGAATAGATGCCCAGATCGAAAGACTCTGCGAAATCCCTGTTGACCGCACCGCCGGCGGCCATGACCGGTATGTTGATCTTGGCGGCCTGCAGCTTCTCCGCGATGGATGCGCACGCAGTCATCGTTGTGGTCATGAGAGCTGTGCCGCTGACCATGAAGGGCCCCTCTTTCTTGACTGCGGCAACTACATCGTCCACGGCGATGTCCTTTCCGAGGTCCAAAACAGTGAATCCGGATGATCTCATCATAACCGCGGCGATGTTCTTGCCTATGTCGTGCGGATCGCCTTCCACGGCGTGCATGATGACCTTCCCCTTGGTCTTCCTTCCGCCGGGGATCTGCTTCTCCGCGATAGAGATGCCTATCTCCATTGTCTTGGCAGCCATCATGATCTCAGGCAGGTAGTAAACATGCTGAGCGTAGAGATCGCTGACGATCTCCATTCCGGCCACAAGCCCGTTGTTTATCAGGTCAAGGGGTTCTATTCCCTCCTTGAGTGCTTTCATTACAACAGGTCCTACGTCCCTGATCTTCATGTAAAGCACCGTGCTTGCCACCTCTTTGAGGTGGGGGTCCGACGGAAGCATCTTAGCAGCTATGGCCTCGGGAGTGCTTACGTTCTCCAATTCGGCGTCATATCTCCTAAGGATCGCTCCGTAGTCGATTTTTGTGTTGCTCATTTCTCTATCCTCTCCCAGGCTACGGGACCCTCCGAGGAGTGCCAAAGCCCGTGAATATTCATAGAAACTATGTAGCATAAATACGGTTAGAAATGAAGAAAAGTTATCAACTTTCGAACTTGTTTATAAAACTTATTGTTATCAAATCTTTTTTTTCAATTTTGATTTTGAAATCCTCAGCGAGACTATTACTCGAAAATATGTTGAATTAGGAGTTAACACCGTTCTTTTATATCTACACTATATAATCGATTCTGAGAAATTATTTTTATATGGTCAATGTATTCTATGTATAATGAGAATATCCTATGTATAATGGTAAAGTTATACAATCGATAACATGTCGTCTATAGTCTATCTCAAGAATAAGAGAACAGGCAAAACATACGCTTACCTTAACGAATCCGTATGGGATAAGGATCAGAAGAGGTGTGTATGCAAACGAAAATGTATAGGTCATCTCGATCCCGAAACGGGCGACATACTTCCTAACCGTCAGAGAAGAGAGAAAGAGTCCGCCACTGTCAAATCCGTCGGGTTCAGTATGCTCTTCGAGCAGACCTGTGAGAAGATCGGTCTCAGCGAGTCCCTGCGCGTAGCATCACCGAAGAACTGGAAGCGCATACTGACATGCGCACAATACATAATCTCCGAGGGCAACTGCTTCACCGCATGCGAGCACTGGTCGGAGGAGAACCTCTGTCTTTCCAACGATGTGTTGTCCGTGAAGAATCTCAGAACTCTGCTGAATGAGATGGATGAGGAGATGCAGCAGCGCTTCTTCGAGGATTGGATCGAAAGACAGAATGAGAAGGAGATGGAGCTGATGAACACAATCTCCATATCCTCTGTCAACGAAGGGAACAACCGGTTGAGGACAAGGGCAGCGCTGGTCATGGAGGACCTGTCGAAATTGGGATTGTATGTTATCGTGGGCGCCAAGAAAAGACTCCCTCTCTTCTTCCAGGTCAGTCCCGGAGGGACAATGGGGGCCCCGGCACTTTCCAAGGTGGCAGAGAGCTTCGAATGGAGCAACAAGAAGGCCATGCATCTGGTGGTCGACAGGGCCTTCGTGAACGAGGAGAGCTTGGAATATCTGTACAAGAAGCGCAACAGGTTCCTTGCCCGCACCTATCCCGAGTTCAGCTTCGCCAATGAATCGATATCCCGTGTCAAGGACAAGATAATGAGCCTCGATAACTCCCAGAACATCCTGGGGAAGCAACTTTTCGTGATGTCCCTCCTCGGCTATATGAATGGGCACAAGTGCTACACCCACATATTCTTCGACAGCCAGGAAGCAGAGAGCCAGTTCATAACATTCCTGGGTCTGGTGGACGACTGCTACAACGAACTGAAGAGCGGAAAGCTCGTCGAGGAGCACGATTATTTCTACGACAAATACTTCTATACGCGAAGAACCCCGGAGGGCGATAAGATAGTGGAGCTCAACAGTGACGCCATGATGAAATACAACGATGTTGCCGGGTTCTCCGTTGTGCTCTCCAGCCATATCAGCAGCCCGGAGGAGGCCCTCAGCTCCTATGCGGAGAAGGACCGCGTGGAGAGCATGTTCGACAACGTCAGGAATGAGGAGGACAATTCCTCTCTGAGGCTGTATATGGAGAACGCCATGAGCGGCCGTCTCTTCCTGCAGTTCATAGCGCTTATCGTGTCCTGCGAGATATGCCGCATGATAAACAAGAGGCCCATGCTCTCTGAATACACGCTTAGGGACATAGTCGAGGAGATGTCCAAGATAAAACGCATCTTCATCCCGGGGCAGAAGAACCCCATGCATACCAAGGTCACCAAGAAGCAGATGGAGATAATGGGCGAGTTCGGAGTGGACTTCCTCTTCAAGGTTGAGTCCTGATACGCTGATGGTGCTGACTCCCCTTACTGGGTGCCACATGCTTATTTTATAATCTTATGGTGATTCATGACGCATGTCTGCTCTAAAGACAGTCAGATCATACGGTGCTTTGCTGCCTCTGGCCATTCTGAGGATACTGCTCGGATTCCTGTTCCTTTGGTCATTCCTGGACAAGATGTTCGGTCTCGGCTTCAGCACCAAGTCGGCCAATTCCATGATCAACGGCGGATCCCCTACCGAGGGGTTCCTGATGTACGGCACGGATACAATGTCCTTCCTGGCGGACACCCCGGCTCTCGTACAGGTCCTTGACGTGGTCATCATGGCCGCATTCCTCCTGCTGGGCATCGCCCTGATACTGGGAATCGGCATGAAGCTGGCTGCCGTCGGAGGGACTCTGCTGCTTCTCCTTATGTATGTATCCCTGTTCCCCCTGACGAAGGCGGGATCCACCAACCCCCTCGTGGACTACCACATAATGTACATGTTCCTGCTGTGGGCCTTCTACCTCTCCAATGCCGGAGATGTGCTGGGTCTCGGGAAGTGGTGGAAGGAGCAGAGCCTGGTAGCAAGATTCCCGATATTGGAGTGAGCTTCTCCTTCGCCGGCCCGGGGCCCGACCCCCGGACCGGCCGCAAATCCTTTCTCAAAACCCATCACAATAAAACAGTTGTAGGGAATCCCTTTTAAACAACATCGATATATCTGGCTCCGCGCCTGTGGCTCACTCTTAAGGAGAGCGGAGTTATGGAGAAGAAGAGAACCATAGAATTGCACGGCTTCAATAATCTGGCCAAATCATTGGACCTGAATCTCTACCTAGTGGAACATACCCCGACGGACGCGGATAAGAAGCATTTCATATCATTCGTGGACGAGCATTACAATTCCGCCAGGCTCATGGATATAATGAAGGGCGTATGCAGCGACATAGACGCCACCATCCTTGACGTCTCCACTTACGACTATGAGCCTCACGGTGCATCCGCTCTGCTTCTCCTTGCGGAAGAGGACACGAATCTCCACAAGAAGACCGTGGCGCATCTCGATAAGAGCCACATATCCCTCCATACGTACCCTGAGCACCACTGCTCCGTCGGGATGTCCACCTTCAGGATCGACATATCCGTGTCCACCTGCGGCGACATATCGCCCCTTACCGTGCTTGACAGCCTTTTCGACTTCTTCACCCCCCACATCGCGATATTGGATTACAATGTGAGAGGTTACACCCGTGACGTGGAAGGGCGAAAGGTCTTCATCGACAAAGAGATGGTCTCACTTCAGAATTGCTTCAGGAAGGAGACCCTGGAGAAGTACGTGTACGAGGACTTCAACACCCCGGAACTGAGATCCTTCTATACGCGGATGATGCACAAGGACATCCTCGGCTGGAAGGGCGAGGGGGTGCTCTGGGACGAGGTTGAGGAGATCTTCCTCGAACGCCGTACCGGAGGAGATTGAATTGGACCTCTGGCACATTGAGCGTCAATCCGAAGGCACAGACCTCAGGATAAGGATCGAGAAGATCCTTTTCGAGCATCAGAGCGAGTATCAGAGCATACAGGTCATAGAGACCGAGACCTTCGGCAGGGTCCTCGTCGTAGACGGATACATAATGATGACGGAGAAGGACGAGTTCATCTACCACGAGATGATGGCCCACGTCCCGATGTCCGTCATACGGGAGCCGAGGAGGGCGTTGGTCATAGGCGGCGGGGACGGCGGTGTCGTCAGGGAGCTTGTGAGGCACGAATGCCTTCAAAAGGTGGATCTGGTGGAGATAGACGGCGATGTGATCGGAACGTCCGAGAGATTCTTTCCCTCTGTGGCCTCCGGTCTCAGCGATCCGAGGGTTACGGTGCGCATAGAGGATGGCATAAGATTCGTTGCAGAAGCTGAAGAGGAATACGATCTGATAATCGTAGATTCCACCGATCCTTTCACGGGGCCCGGGGAAGGGCTCTTCACCGAGGAATTCTACAGGGACTGCTCAAGGATACTGAGAAGGGGCGGGATACTGGTGAATCAGCACGAGAGCCCCTACTATTGCGAGAATGCCTCTGTGGCGAAGGAGATGCACGGTAAGATGAGGCGCGCGTTCCCCATATGCACAGTCTACCAGGCGTACATACCCACCTATCCGTCAGGCCACTGGCTTTTCGGTTTCGCATCAAAGGACGTGGATCCCCCCGGAGACGCGGTACCGGGACGCATGGAAGGCATCGATACGAGATATTTCAACGAAGAGGTGCGCAAGGCATCCTTCGCCCTGCCCAATTATGTGAGAGAGCTTCTGGGATGATCTACTCTCCGAGCTCCTTCTTCAGGGCCATCTCCGTCAGGGGCATCGTGCCCACCATTATCATTACCTCTGCGGACAGGAGCAGCATTCCTGCGACCCAATGGTCATATCCTTCCGTGGACAGGAGAAGAATCACGGAGACCGCGCTCGCCGGCAGCATCACCGTGCCCAGATAGGTCCAGGCCTTCCCTATGTGGGCGTGTGCGAAATCCCAGGCCTCCTGGCTGCTCACGGATCTCTTCGTGCGGTAACCATAGAACCAATTGATCTTCTTGGGCGGATGCGTCCTGAAGACCCATCCGAATACTACCATCACCACAGGCATTATCAGCACGGTGAATGAGAGCAGAAAGATCTCCACAAGCTCCATGATATGTCAGTGCCGCAACCGTATTTATCGATTATCAGGACCTGCTTTATACGGACGGAATCGGTTTCGGATATGATATCGTATGAAAGAGATCTACCTTGCCGGAGGATGCTTCTGGGGCGTCGAGAAGTATCTCTCCCTGATTCGGGGAGTGGCCCGGACACAGACCGGATATGCCAACGGCGGCTCCGACAGAACGGATTACCGTTCGGTCTGCTCAGGCTCGGGTCACACCGAGGCCGTCCGGGTCGTTTATGACGAGAGGGTGCTGTCCCTCACCGATCTGCTGAGATTCTTCTATGAGATCATAGACCCTCTGAGCGTCAACAGGCAGGGGAACGATCGGGGCATACAGTACCGCACCGGAATTTACTATGCGGATGAGAACGACGCGGCTGTCGTGAAGGACTCCCTCTCTTCTCTGGAGAGGGCTCTGGGAAAGAAGCCCGCCATAGAGCACGGACCCCTTGAGAACTGGTGCGTGGCAGAGGATTACCACCAGAGATACCTGGACAAGAATCCCGGAGGGTACTGTCATATCGACCCCGGACTATTCGAGAAGGCGAAGCGATACAACCTGATACCCGAGTATCCCGGTAAGACCGATGAGCAGTTGAGGAAAGAGCTTGGCAAGGTGCAATACTCCGTTACCCGGGAGGGCGCCACCGAGCCTCCGTTCACGGGAGAGTATGATTCCCTTTTCGGGAAGGGACTGTACGTTGACGTGACGACGGGGGAGCCGCTCTTTCTCTCCTCGGACAAATTCGACAGCGGATGCGGATGGCCGAGCTTCTCAGCCCCGGTCTCGCCGGATGTCGTATCCGAGAAGGAGGACAGGGAATACGGAATGGTCCGGACAGAGGTGCGCAGCAGATCTGGGGACGCGCATCTCGGGCACGTATTCAATGACGGCCCGAAAAGGAAGGGCGGACTGAGATACTGCATCAACAGCGCAGCACTGAGGTTCGTGCCGTACGATAGGATGGAAGAGGAGGGATACGGCTGGCTGAAGGACCTCCTGTGACGGGTCAGGGCCCTTCCCCGTAGCCTTCCGCTCCCGTAAGTACCGCATAGGACAGCATCAGGGCCCACAGCATGAAGAGGATAACGCCCATCGCCTCGAAGAGGGCCAGGGGCGTTGATATGAAGAGGATCAGATTCAGGAGCGCGAAGACAGCGTTGACGGAACCGAACAGCCGCTCCCCCCTCAGAAGGTCCCTCACTGCCAGGATTATCATTGAGATCCATACCGCAACGAACAGAGCAACGGCGCTGGGAAGGTGCGGGGCGGTGTGCTCGTTGAAGATCCCGACCAGCATGAGCATCGCTCCTGCGAGCACGAGAAGAAGGAACGGGGTCTTACCGACGGCATCCTCCCTCATCGATGACATGGCCAATCCCGTTGATATGACAAGGATCCCCGTGGCTATGGCACCCCATCCGAAGATATAATGGGCAAACGAGGAGGAGACACCGAGATCGCTTATCATATTCACGCCGAAGACCCAGCCGCCGTCGATAAAGACGGCTGCCATCCAAACGAAGGTGAAGCATATGACCAGGGCGATGCCTGATAACGCAGCCATACGCGGCATATCGGTATCGGAGAACATGCTCTGCTATTTTTGTATTCGTTGATAATCCTATGTGTAATGCTTTCGGCGCTCATCACATCATCTGCGGAGCAAGTCCCTTCATCTTTCTTCGACAGCCTTTGTTTCAGCAGACTGTGTCAGATGATATCCCCGATCCGTCTGATCTTCATCTTCAATTCAAATTGACAATTGACCTCGGCCGTGCATATCCGCATAGCTTCGGATGGGACCGGTTTTCCCGGGCGCCGCGGCTTCGCTCTTTTCAAAATATTATTAACATCATTTTGCTTAGCATTAAGTAACATTATTTTTATTTTAGTAATATTTATATTGAATAATCCGTTACCGAAACCTATGACATTGCAGAAAACGACCATACTCATCATTGCGATACTGGCAATCAGCGGTATCTCTGCGGCGGTTTTGATAAGCAGCGACGGGAACGAGAACGAAGGCCTGATCACCATAACCGATGACGCAGGTCAGGTGTTCGCATTTGACGGCCCGGTGTCCAAGATCGCCGTTTCCAATTCCACGGCTGCGGCGATGATCGAGATCCTTGGCCAGGAAGACAGAATCGTGGCTATAGACCAGGAAACCAAGAACATCTCAGGCGGCGATTACAACAACGTGGTCAGCTTCGGAAGTTATAAAGCTCCCAGCGGAGACATCATACTTCAGTCCGGCGCATCGGTTCTGATATGCAAATCGGGTTCCAGGACCCTTACCAACGAAACAGAACTGACCAATATGGGCATAGACGTCATTCGGCTTGACTGTTTCGGGAAGACCATGTTGAATGATATGGAACAGCTGGTAAAACTTCTCGGAGGCAGTGCCAGAGAAAGAGCGGACATGTATCTTGCGTTCTACGAGCCCATAATAAGCGAGATAAAGGGAATTGATACAGACAATTCGGATGACAAGAATTTCCTATTCATGTTCACCAGCATGAAGAAGCCTTACTCGATCTCATCGGAGCTGGGAAGGATAACTGAGAGCATCACGGGCGAGAACGCCCTCAGAGCCATGAGGGACAATTCAACAACCGTGACATCGAATATCTCCCAAGAAAAGATATTCGATTACGATCAGGATTACGGCATAGATGTGATCATCCTAAGGTCTGCGGCCAGGGACGCGGGTGTCACCACAGCCTATGCCACATATGTCGGCATCAGCAGCTTCTATGCGAATCTGAGAGCCGTGGGGACAGGTGATGTGTACATCATTGACACTGAGGTCCTGTCCGGCCCTCTGGATTTCATAGGCTATGTATGCATCGCTAAAGCAATGGGTTTGACCACATCCTTGGATCCTGACTCGCTTTTGGAGGAGTTCAACGAGATGTTCGGATTGGAGATACCTGAAAGAGATTATCTCTACAGGGCATACGCCTCGAACAATATCGTCTCGATTGTCTGATGGTCAGATCATGAACGGTCCTCAGAACAGCGACATGATACGGTTCTCCGACATGCTCAGCGAAGCCAAGACCGATACATCCCCCGAGGGGATCTATGTCGCCGGCCTTAGGAGAAAACTTCTTTTCATTATCATTATATCGATCGCTCTGATATGCGTGGCGATCATATCCTTGGGGATAGGCGCAGTGAATATCCCCGTATCGGATACGGTCTCGGCCATCGCCCATGCACTTCTCCCATCTCATTTCGCAGGCCCTGAAAACGAATGGTATTCCACGATCCTCTTCCAGGGGAGATTGCCCAGGATCGTTCTGGCCATAACCACCGGCGCCAGCCTTGCTATAGCCGGGTCCGTCATGCAGGGCACGCTCCGGAATCCCCTGGTCAGCCCCTTCACTCTCGGCGTATCCTCAGCGGCCTCTTTCGGAGCTGCCATGTCCATAGTGTACGGTTCCTCCGTGTTCGGTGCGCTGTATTTCACACAGACAACCATAGGAGACTACAGCCTCTCGTTCTCGACCATATCCACCATGATTTTTTCCTTCATCACGGGAATGGCGAGCATTGTCCTCGTTCTCATCCTGGGAAGAAAAAAGGATACGTCGAAATCAACAATAATTCTCGGCGGAGTGGTGGTCGGTTACCTGTTCCAAGCGGGAGTGACGTTCACTAAATACATATCGAATGACGAAGCGCTCAGGGACATAACGCTTTGGCTTATGGGCGGGACCTGGAATGCGTCATGGGGTTCGATGATCGTTCTCGTACCCGTTGTCCTGATAACAATCGTTCTGTTGGAAGGGATGTCCTTCAAGATCAACACGCTCTCGGCCGGTGATGATGTGGCATCGAACCTTGGGGTCGATGTGAACAAACTAAGGAGGGATTCTCTGATCCTGAGCACCTTCATCACATCCGTCTGCATCTCGTTCACCGGGATAATAGGATTCATAGGCCTTATGGCCCCGCACATATGCCGCATGTTCATAGGCAACGACAGCAGATACCTCTTCCCCGCCTCAGCGGTGATGGGTTCCCTCATCCTGCTATCGTCGGATACGATATCCCGTGTAATTATCGCCCCCTCTCAGCTTCCGGTAGGCATAATAATGTACATCATAGGCGGCATATTCTTCATCTGGCTCATATCAAGGAAAAATGTAGGTGAGTACTGGTGATACTCTCTGTCCGGAACCTCTGCCAAGGATACTCCAAGAGAAAAGACACTCTGAAGGATATCAGCTTCGAAGCGGAAACGGGCAAAGTTGTCTCTCTGATAGGCCCCAACGGCTGTGGCAAGACGACGCTCATCAAAACGATCTGCGGGATATACGATCAGAGAAGCGGAACGGTATCCGTCGACAACACGCCTTTGTGCTCCATGGGAAGAAAGGAAACCGCCAGAACCGTGGGATATGTTCCGCAGAACGTTACATACTCCGGCTATTCTACAGTGTTCGACACCGTCCTCCTCGGAAGGTTCCCCTATGTGGAATGGACCTATACGAAGAAGGACATCAGGATCGCGTCTGAAGCTCTGAAGTGCATGGGCCTGGAAGATCTGTCCGGACGGGATATCAACCATCTGTCCGGAGGCCAGAGGCAGAAGGTATTCATAGCCAGATCCTTGGCGCAGGATCCGAGGTTCTACATCTTTGACGAACCTACCAATTCTCTCGATCTCAAGAATCAGCTCAACATGATGAAGATCATGAAGGATATCGTGAAGGAGAAGAAGGCGTGCCTTGTCGTCGCACTGCACGATCTGAATCTGGCCATGAGATATTCCGATGAGGTGATAATACTGAAGGACGGCTTCGTTTTCGATAACGGCCCTCCGGAGGACGTCATAACTGTGGATACAATTGAGAAGGTATACGGAGTAAGATCGAAGATATTTGAGGAGAACGAGGGTTTCTTCATCCACCTTTATGAGAGCATCGACTGACTCTTTTGACGATACCTCATAAGATATCCTCCCTCTAGATCACTCAATTGTTTAGAATTTTTTAGCAGCTTTATATAATGTATATTATAGTACATTAATGTACAAGATTTATTTATATCATGACCTGCTTGACGGCCACCTACACAACTGAGGACTCATCATGGAGAACGACCAGCCACTGCCAAGAAAACGTTATGCCCTGCTGATCGCGGGAATGATAATCCAGCTCTGCGCAGGAGTGATCTACATGTGGGCTGTATTCAAGGCTCCCGTTGCCGGATACCTGGAGAGATCCGCCGGGGACATTGCCCTCGTATCCTCTGTGATGCTGTCCGCTTTCGTTGTAGGGATGCTCCTCGGAGGTAACCTCCAAGACAGATTCGGTCCCAGGACCGTCGCGACCCTGGGCAGCCTTCTGATGTCCGGAGGCATACTTGCAACAGCGTTCCTTACTCCTGACTCTGCGGAGCTTATCTATCTCACATACGGCCTCACCGGAGGCATCGGCGTGGGTATCGTCTACTCGTGCACGGTAGCCTGCGTGCAGAAATGGTTCCCTGACAGACGCGGTTTCGCCACAGGCGCCATGGTGGGGTCCTTCGGTTTCTCGTTGGTGATATTCTCCCCTCTGGCCAACTTCCTCCTGGAGGATGTGGGTGTTCCTGAGACCTTCATGATCCTGGGGATATCTTTCATGATCATCTGCGTGGCCGCGTCCATGGTGCTCAGGAATCCCCCCGCAGGATATACTGTGCCAGGCATAACAGCTAAAAGGAACATGGAACAGAGGCAGTATATGCCGAGAGAGGTGCTGAGGATGCGCACATTCCACCTCATCACCCTCGCGATGTTCTTCACCCTCCCGGCATTCTTCGTGCTGAATCCCCATCTTGTCACCCTTGCCGCAGAAAGAGGGCTCGGAAGCTATGCGGTCTCCGGAGTCATCATCACAGGTCTGTTCAGCGCATCGGGGCGCCTTCTGATAACGTGGTTGTCAGACCGGATAGGGCGCACGAATGCCCTGTTCCTGATAATACTCATGACCGCCGTAGGTGTGCTCGCCATGATCTTCGCACAAGGGGTCCTCTTCCTGGTGTGCGTCGCGCTGATCTCCCTGGCCTTCGGAGGTGCTTCCGGCACATTCGCAGCGGTGACGGCGGACCACTTCGGCACCAAGTACATGGGAACGAACTACGGCATGGTGACCCTGGGATTCGGGGCCTCCGCCCTGCTGTTCCCGTTCCTGTCCACCCTGATATCGGACACGGACCTCACTCCCGCATTCATAATATCTGCGATCGCATGCGCCGCGGCCTTTGTCACGGTGTTCCTGCTGAAGGTCTCGGACGACAGGGCCGCGGCCGGAGCGGAAGAGGTCTCCTGATGATTCCGTATACGGGCGACACTGAGGTATGAAAATCAATATACAGCTATAGCGATGCAGAGACATCCAGTACGAGAATCGACCCATCATGAGAAGATCATTGGCCGATTGCATAAGAGCGCTGAGCGACACATCGTATTCTGTACCAGGCTATCCCATAACCGAGCTTGCCGAATATTCTGATTCAGTCTTCGTCATCAACGAGAAAACAGCGATGGAGTATGCCTTGGGCGACTCCCTGACCGGGAAGAGATCCGTTGTGATCGTGAAGAACGTGGGGGTGAACGCTCTCGCGGACCCCCTGGTCAACGCCACCACCCAGGGTCTGATCGGGGGTGTGGTCCTGATATCGGGCGACGATACCGTGGCAGAGGGATCGCAGAACCGCCAGGATACTAGACCGTACTCGGAAGTGGCCTCGATCCCGCTGATCGAATTGGATATGGAGGATGCCTTCGGCAGCCTTGAGAGGGCATTCGAGGAATCAGAGAGATATTCAAGGGTGGCACTCCTGAGAGTGACCGATTCACAGCTGAGAACCGTTATCAGGGACCGGCATATCAAAAGAGCATCGAAGAGCCGGGGATACGGGAGGCTGGCAGACAGGGACCTCACCATGAAGGGCCGTTCCGAACAGGCCGACAATCTGTTCAAAGGAGAAAGCAACGAGCCGGAGACCTTCCAGAACAAAGGATACAGCAAAACCTTCTGCAGGAACTGCCCCTACAAGCCCCTGCTCGAGTATATCTCCGAAGAGAGGATAGACGTCATATTGGATACAGGCTGTATCCTTTTGGCTATGAAGGACCCCTATCGCATAGGGGTGGCGAATTACGGATTGGGATCCTCCGTTGCCGTCGCCGCACGTTCCGTCGGTATAGCGATAACGGGGGATTACGCATTGCTGCATTCGGGCATGAATGCCCTGGCAGACGTGTACGAGAAGGGACTACCTCTCCTGACCATAGTTCTGAGGAACGGCAGGATGGGGATGACGGGCGGGGATATAGCCGATGTTGCGAAATACATACAATGGGCGAACCCGCAGACATTGGACGATATACGCATTCTGAAAGAGCCAGTCGTCAGACCCAAGACATTCATTTTCGAAGCAAGGTGTCCGGAGGACGAGAAACATGAGACCATTAGATATTGAGATATGCGATGTGACGCTCAGAGACGGGGAACAGACTCCGGGGGTATCATTCACGTGCCAGGAGAAGCTTGACATCGCCCACTGTCTTGACGCTATAGGCATAGAGGTCATAGAGGCGGGATTCCCCAGCGTCAGCGACAGCGAGAGAGAATGCATAAAGAGGATATCCCACGCCGGGCTGAATGCCCGCATATGCTGCCTCTCCAGATCGATCATATCCGACGTGGATGCGGCCATAGGCTGCGACGTGGACCTGGTGAGCATCTTCTTCGCCACATCCGACCTGCATATAAGGGTCAAATACAAGAAGACAAGAGAGGAGATGCTGGCACAGGCATTGGCAGCAGTGGACCATGCGGTGGATCACGGGCTGCAGGTAAGATTCTCGGCCGAAGACGGCTCAAGGACCGATATATCGTTCCTGAAGGAGATGTTCAGGCAGGGTTACGATCATAAGGCTACGTACAGCAGCCTGGCTGATACCGTGGGATGCCTCACGCCGCTGCAGACCGCCGATATGGTCAGAGAACTGACGAAGGACCTGAGGAACAGGCTGTGCGTGCATTTCCATAACGACATGGGAATGGCCACCGCCAACGCTTTCACTGCGGCCGAGTGCGGTGCATTCCAGCTCCACACGACGGTGAACGGCATAGGTGAGCGTGCAGGCAACGCGAGCCTTGAGGAGCTCTTAGTAGCGTTGAAGATGAAAGGAGGCGTGGACAGATACGACCTGACACATCTTACAGGCCTTTCCAAAATGGTCTCCAAGTACTCCGGCCTCTCCCTTTCCCGAACCAAGGCCGTGGTGGGGGAGAATGCTTTCTCCCACGAGAGCGGCATACATATCGCCGCCCTGCTGGTTGACAGCAATACCTATGAGTACTTCCCGCCGAAGATGGTGGGCGGCGAACAGAGGTTCGTACTCGGAAAGCACACCGGGCGGAAGGCCCTCGAGCACATAGCCAGGACCTTCGGGTGCGAACTCGATGATTCTCAGATGGACAGGGTCCTGCATGATGTGAAGGAGAGGAGCGAGGGGAAATGCGCCATAACCTCTGAGGTCCTCAAGGAGCTCATTCGCAATGCCAGGGGGACGAAGTGATTGAGCACATTATCCGAAAAAATACTGAAGGGCGATGCGGGAAGCTTCGTCGATGTTGTCGTTGATAGAGCCCTGGCACATGACGGGACCGGGGTCCAGGCCCTTATGGCGTTCAGGGAGATGGGCGCCGGCAGGATATCAAAACCTGATAGGGTATCGATCGTCTACGATCACATAGTGCCGGCCAACAATTCCACCACGGCAGATCTGCAGGCCGAGCTGAGAAGATTCGCACTCGATAACGGAATAGACTTCCATGATGTCGGCGAGGGAATATGCCATCAGGTGATGAGCGAAGGCATCGTCACTCCCGGCGAGATCGTCGTGGGAGCGGACTCCCACACCTGCACAATGGGCGCCTTCGGAGCATTCGCTACAGGGGTCGGAGCATCCGACATGGCATCGATCTGGGCCACCGGCGAGACCTGGTTCAAGGTGCCGGAGACCATCAACATCCGGCTGGAAGGCAAGCTTCCCAAGTACACGGAAGCGAAGGACACAGCCCTCCGCTACATAGGCTTACTGGGAGCCGGAGGGGCGACCTACAAGGCGATAGAGTTCACCGGCGACAACAACTTGGAGATGGATGACAGGCTGACGATATCCAACATGTCCATCGAATCCGGTGCCAAGGCGGGCCTGTTCTACGCTGACGACGTAACATGCAGATATCTCAGGGGCCACGGAAGAGATGCGGTCCCGCAAAAGGCGGAGGATTGCGATTACATAAGGGAAGAAACGATCCGGCTTGACAACCTGGAGCCTTTGCTCGCGGTGCCCCACAGGGTGGATGATGTCAAGCCCGTATCCGATTTCGAAGGGACCCCGTTGGATCAGGTGTTCGTAGGCACATGCACCAACGGCAGATACGGGGACCTGAAGCGTTTCGCGGACATCGTAAAAGGGAAAAGGGTCAAAGTGAGGACGATAGTCGTCCCCGCTTCACGGGCCGTTCTCCTCAAAGCGGTGGATACCGGTGTTCTGAGGGACATCATCGAATCCGGGGCCGTGGTCGGCAACCCCGGATGCGGCCCCTGTCTCGGAGCGCACCAAGGTGTGCTGGGAGAGGGCGAAACGGGACTTTCGACCGCCAACAGGAATTTCAGGAACCGTATGGGCGTGGGCGCGAAGTATTTCCTTTCGTCGCCTACGACCGCGGCGTTCTCCGCGCTGAAAGGAGAGATAACCTCGCCGGGGGACTTCCTGTGAAGGGTGCCGCCATAAGGCTCGGCGACGACGTTGATACTGATCAGATAATCGCCGGAAGATATCTCAGGACAAAGGACAAATCTGTCTGGGCAGAGCATGCCTTCGAGGATCTCGATCCCGGCCTGGCCTCCCGTCTCAATGGAAGCGTAATAGTCGCAGGGAAGAATATGGGGTGCGGCTCATCGCGGGAGCAGGCAGCCATAGCGCTGAAGGAAGCAGGGGTCGTCGCAGTTGTCGCAGAGAGCTTCGCCAGGATATTCTTCAGGAATGCCGTCAACCGGGGCATACCCATGTTCGAGATACCTAATGGTTTCATATGCGGGGACGGGGACGATATATCGATATCCCTTGAAGAATCGTCCGTAGAGATCAACGGGCGCAGATACCAGGCATTGAAACTATCTGACAAAATGAAGGAGATAATAGATGCGGGCGGCATCATAGAGCTGAGGAGAAGAGAGATATGAGGGTCGCATTGGTCAAGGGCGACGGAATAGGCAAGGAAGTTATACCTCAGGCCGTCAGGGTCCTTGATCACTACGCTCCGGATACAGAATACTTCGAAGTTGAGATCGGATACGGTAAATGGGAAAAATGCGGCATCGGATGCGACGACAGGGATATCGAATCCCTCAGAGAGGTGGACTCGATCCTCTTCGGCGCCATAACCACCCCTCCGGACCCGAACTACAAGAGCGTCATGCTGAAGATAAGAAAGGAACTGGGTCTTTACGCCAATCTCAGACCCGTGCACGGAGAGGGATTCAACATAATGGTGGTTCGTGAGAACTCAGAAGGACTGTATTCTGGAATAGAGGAAATAGGTGAGGAAAGGTCCACTACCCTCCGGGTGATCACAAAGAAAGCGAGCGAGCGCATCGCAAGATGCGCATGCGAAATACTGCTGAAGGATTTTAAGAACGGAACCCTGACCATCGGCAACAAGGCCAACGTCATGAAGTCGGACGTGCTCTTCCGCGACACGTGCATAAGGGTGGCTGACGAAATGGGTGTTCCTTACAGAACGGCGTACATAGACGCACTGACCTTCGATGCCATACATAACCCTCAAAGATACGATGTGATAGTCACCACGAATCTCTTCGGGGACATACTCAGCGATGCGCTGGGCCATCTCGTCGGAGGACTCGGTATGCTTCCCAGCGCGAACATCGGCGAAGAACATTCACTTTTCGAACCGGTCCACGGCAGCGCGCCCGATATCGCAGGAAAAGGTATCGCCAATCCGATAGCGGCGATAAGGAGCGCGGGCATGCTGCTCGAGCATAACGGCATAAGATGCCATGGCGAGATCGAGGATGCCATAAAAGAGGTCGTATCCTCCGGGATAAGGACCCCGGACCTCGGAGGGACCGCAGACACTATATCATTCTGCGATGCATTGATTAACAAGCTAGAATGAAGAGGTTACGCCATGGATGTTCTCAACCCCGCCGACAACAGGAAGATCGGAGAAGTGCAGGATTTCACGGAGGATATGGTGCACGATACCGTCGGAATGCTCGAGAAAGAATTCACAGAATGGTCCGTGCAGAACCCTACGGCACGCGGCAAGATCCTGTTCAAGGCCGCGGAGATCATGAGACAGGAGGTCGAGGGGCTGGCATCCGTACTGACCGCAGAGCAGGGAAAACCGCTCCACGAATCTAGATATGAGATGTTGAGTGCCGCGGCGGTCATGGACTTCTACGCTTCCGTTGCGGGAACGATCAGCGGCCAGACACTGCCGAAAGCGGATTACGGCTACGCGTTCACTAAGAAAACGCCTCTGGGTGTGTGCGGTGCGATAATCCCCTGGAACATGCCCGCACTGATAATGGCGTGGAAGATCTGCCCGGCACTGGTGTCCGGGAACACAATGATATTGAAGACGGCATCTGCCACTCCGCTTACTAACATCGGGATGGCGAACATATTATTCCGCGCCGGACTTCCAAGAGACGTTCTGGCCGTGATCACCGGAAGCGGCGCCGTTGCGGGCGCTGCCATAGCAGCAGACGAAAGGATTGGGCATCTCTCATTCACCGGGTCCGTTGAAACGGGGGACAGGATCGCAAAGACGATCAATCCCCGGAAGACGCGGCTGACCCTTGAGCTGGGAGGGAGCGATCCTATGATCGTTTGCGAGGACGCCGACATGGAGAGGGCTGTCAAAGGCGCAATCTCAGGAAGATTCTTCAACTGCGGCCAGACGTGCACGGCAGTCAAGAGGCTCTTCGTCGCAGAGACCATCGCCGACGAGTTCATATCCCAACTCAAAAAGGAAGCAGAAGCGATCAAAGTGGGGAACGGTGCCGCCGAAGGAACCACCATGGGTCCGCTGAACAGCGCCTCCGGGGTCAGGGATATGGAAGATGCCGTGAAGAGCATCGAAGACGGCGGGAGAATGGTTACCGGCGGCACCAGACTGGAGGGGCCGGGGAATTTCTACTCGCCGACTTTGATTGCAGACCCGGAACCGGGAAGCGTGCTGATGACCAAGGAGATCTTCGGCCCGGTGCTTCCGATAGTGAGGTTCGGGGACCTGAGTGAAGCGATACGCATGGCTAACGACTCCAAATTCGGATTGGGGGCCTCGATATGGACCAAGGACATAGAAACGGCCTGCGAGGCCGCAGACCGAATAGAATGCGGCATCCTATGGATCAACCGCCATATGAGAATACCGCCGGAAGTGCCCTTCGGAGGCAGCAAGAACAGCGGCATAGGCCGCGAGAACGGCCTTAAGGCCCTGGAACAATACCTTACCGAGAAGACCGTTATCCTTACGCCTTGATCTTCAGCATGAGGGATTCGTAATTATCAAGCCCCCATGGATCTTGTTTCAAAAGCAAAAATGGAAAACTTACCGGGAGGGTAAATGGTGGACAAGGCGTGATGCACCGCAATTCTGGCCAGATTTTCCGATGAAAATCGGAAATCGACCTGCCAGACGGTAATTCGACTCCAATCACTGTCCATTTTCCTTGTTTTGTTGACGTACTTTTTGTAGTAGATATCACCGAGAGGTCTGCAAATATCTTACGGTGCCCAGGCACCGGGAAACCTCTTACAGAAATCACCTCAGAAGGAGGGTAGCAAATGTCGAACGAGACACAGGTAAAAACAGAACAGAACGGAGCATTGAACAAGCTCAAGGCGGAGTTTGGTCAGGTCAATCTCTCCGACGGGAACGAACAGAAGAAGGCTGCCGCGCTCAGCTTCAGCGGCGGAGGGCTCTACATCGGACTCAAGCTCAACTCCAAGACCAATCCGAGGACCGGAGCCATCGAGGAGTCCCCCCGCATCACCGCGATCTACGGCAAGAACAACTATCTCGACCTCCCGATCAACGGAAAGTGGTGGAAGGAGTTCGCCGACTTCGCGATGAAGATGAGCGTCGCCCTCGACGGTGTAGCGATGGTGTCCGCCAACAGCAACGGAGACGAAGAGTACGCCAAGCAGTTGATGGCGAAGTTCAGAGGTGCATGAGCAAGAAGGGGGAGTACGTCATCGATCATTGGTATTTCTTCCGTCATGCCGAGGTCTGCAAGAAGCGCTACCGCGCCGATACCTTGGAGGAGGCGAAGGAGAGACTCGACAAGCTCGTCTCCCTCGGAACAACCTCCAGGGTCAGGATCTCCAAGCAGGGCATGGGAAGGAAGCTGTCTGTCATCTCCGTATGGCAGGCTCCCTGACGGCTCATCACTGAAACCAGCGGAGGAACAGGGTATGCCCGTCTTTTCTGCATCCCATTCACAATTTTGATTGCCTCCAATAAAGACCGGTGCAAAGAAGCTACAATCACAGCCATGGCGGTGGAGTTAGCAAACAAGACAGTTATAGCGGATGTGCCCGTGTATCCACTAGTAATGTCCATCATAGATGAGAATGCGTCAGACATAACCAAGAAGGATATTTTCAGGCTCATCAATAAGACGGATAAGACCTTCTCTAGTCCCAATGAAGTAGAAAACGGGATTGTCCCGTATTTGAAGACGTGCGGCTTATCGGAAGCCTGATCTAGATATGAGGGCAAAATGCTGGAGATTTATTCAGCCAATGTAAACAAATCGGGAGAGGTCACCGAATACCGCAGAATTCGGACAAGCACGAGATTACGGAATCCGTAGTGAGCTCACACGAGATTCGCAATTCTTTGCCCAACGTCACTTGTCTTAGTCTCGTCTAAGAATCCCAATTTTCAGGCCTCAGGAAATACGACATTTGACGTGATTTATTGACGGTTCGCTCCTTGACCTTGGTGGTTTGTGCGGTGTTCTCAAATTTCCATTGCAGAACTGAAACTTCGTGTCCACAGATACCCAGAGAATTGAAAAACGACGCATCAGCCATATCCCAACATGTCTGAAGTCGTTATGCCCGCAAATGCAAAGGAAAGAGGGTTTATCGAGGTATCCCGAATTCTATGTATTGAACGCACTGATTCTTAACTGAAAATCTAAAACATGGAGCATTATTCAATAATATACCGCGTAGTCCGGCAAATCCTCTCCGCAGAATTCCTCTAATGTCTTCCCGGTGTTGCAAAGCTTCCTTTCCGGACGGACCTCCTTTTTTAGGAGGTTGCTTCCGACTTCCCTTTCTTACCATTAAAGAAAATATTACTGATATGTTTTATAGCGAATGCGAAGACAATAGACAAAATGAAACTGAATATGAAGCACGTCATCATATCCGGGAACCATTCTTTGGAGACCAGAATCATCACTCCATGAATTATATAAAATTCATATGATATTTCACCCATAAAGTCGGTCAAAGGGGAAAGTGCGTCCAAGCCTGCTATGATTAGCAGTATTGTTATCAGGGGCAGAATTACAGCCAGGTTGTCAAGATGGCCCAGCTGAATTCCTGAAACATAATAGACGATATTGCAGAGAAGCAATGTGGTCAACCACCATATAGTATTGTTTTTTCTCATAACCAACGAGGCCAGCAATATTGTCCCGACCAACAAACATTGGAGGTTTCCATAGACCAGATTGTTGATTGCCGGTTCCAGGTTCTTAGAAACAGCATACGCCAAGATTGCCGTTGCACATATTGAAACAATCAGAATATTGTGTGGCCGGACCGACTCAATTCGGTCTCTGTAATATGACCATATGAGGCCCACAGGAAACATCATACCGGAGCCATACCACATAGGCAACTGCTGGGATAGCAGCACCATCATAACAAAGACCATTGCTGTGACCGCGGCAATGGCCAGTTTGGGTTTCAAATATTTGAACGAAACATAGAAAAACATATAGAAAAAAATCAGTTCGACCACGAACCATGTGACGGTTGACGCAGGTCCACCAGAAATGAGGTCATAAAGATATCTTTGATCGCTGAGTATCGAGTGATTATCGAAAACAAACAATTGAAAAACCAAAACAAACAATCCTGCAATCCAGACCGGGACTAGGAGCCTTGCCGTCTTCTTTCCGATGAAATCATCTAGATAATTCTTTTTGCTCTTGAAGCTCTCCATCAGTCCAAAGCCAGAGAGCATGAAGAATGCGCCCACCAGTAGATGCCCCACTCCAGGCACAGTCTCATAAGGGAACATGCCCGCAAAATGAAAAATGAAAATGCCCACAATGAGCATTCCCCGTAGCCTGTTCGTCCTTTCAATGGAAAACGCACTATCTGGTTTCGACACGGGGACTATAACTCTGATGAGTTATTAAATTGTTTTATTCAGTAATATACAACATAATCTGGTAGATCCTCACCGCAGAACTCTTCCAGCGTCTTTCCCGTTCTGCGAAGCTTCCTTTCCGATCTTAATCGGATCATCCTAAGTGAGTCTTGAGACATCTTGTATTCTTGTGAAATACTCAATGAGGACTCTCCGCGATTGCTCTCATTATTGTCGAGGATCTCCTGGATGATGCCGCGCTCGCACCCGGTGACCTGGGCGATGCTGAGGAGAGCGCTGGCCAGATCCGTAAATCTATCAAAGAGCTAATTAGTTAACTAAAATCGGGGTGTATATAGAGCCGTTAAGGCTTAATCTTAATCGACCCACAAGAACCTCGTCAACGACTTAAACAATATAACGCACAATCGCTACGGGGACTCAGAAAACGTGGGTGAAATACGTAGGAACAAGCTCGTCGGCGGCATCCCAGTTCTCCTCACCCACGACGGCCCATATCTTATCCCAACCGCGACGGTTGAGATTATGGACCGCTTCCTTGGTGATGCCCCAGTGCTTGGCCAGATCCCCGAAGGCGTGATTGGGGTTCAGGACGGCTATCGCCTCACGGAACGTCAGATCGCACTTCTCCTGCAGCCTGTATACCATCAATGCGAATTCTTCTTCGCTCGCTCCTTGGAACCATTGCAGAGATTCAGACATGAATCATAACATAATGGTTATGATATTTATTTCTTTTTCAATTGCGCAAGTCTCCTCTTCGCAGATACGTCCGGATACCCCAGACCCTTCAGGTTCAGATTCGCTATATTGGACTTGTCGAAATTCTTCTCCACCGAGGCTATGGCCCTCTGCCCTCTCAATCCGGTGCTGCCGGTCTCAGAGGATCCTGCGTAAAGCTCTCTGTCTTCGGAGATCATGGTCTTTGCATCCTTGCCATTCTTCGGGACCAAAGCATGATAGCCTGCATTGTTCGGCTGCTTGTAATTCCTCTGCCTGGCGAGCGTTTCCGACACCGTCGCGGCCTCTTCGAGCGCAACATCGTCCCTGTGCACGGCGACTCTGTGGGGGTCCCTCGAGCGCGTCTTCGTAAGAGTCTTTCCGCGCTTGGCATCCACCAGTCGTGCGTGATGCACCGCCTCATGCAGCAGCGTGTCCCCGTCATCGACGTAACGGGGGTCTATCCTGATCAGATGGGACATCCCGTCTTTTCGTCCGTGATATTCTCCGGCCACGTTGTCCTTGAGCTTGACGATATCTATAGTCATGCCGTTCTTGAATATCTCCTTCTGTTCCCTTATAGTGAAGCTGTTGGTCAGAACGTTTCTGATCGTCTTCTGATCCTGCTTCGTGCCGCCTATGATTGCTACTTTGCCCTGAGCCTCCCTGCGCCCTTCCGACTGTAAATTCGCAAGCTCGAATATCCCGCTGCCGGGGTCGTCTATCCCCTGGACATCGGAAGTGTTGGGTCTCGCCCACCATTCCGCCACATCCTCTGGCTTCAGGTCTCCCTTGAGGGTTGTTTTGGCATACGAGCTCTGATCTATGCGTATGTTGCGACGTTCCGTTTTAGGACCTGTCCCCTCGGTCACATTGGTGAATCTCGCAGATAGCGCGTACTTCGGCACATTCCCCTTCTCATCAACAGGGATCCTGTACTTCTGTCCGTTCACCGTGACCGTCTCCGTCTTGACCTCTTTGAACCGCGAACCCACGGGTGCCAATTTGGCGCCGTTCCTAAGCGGTGCCTGTTTCCCCTCGGCGAACCTGCCCAGCTCGTCTCTAGGCTGCTTCCTAGCGCGTTTGCTTTGAGCTTTCGCGAGCTTCGTCTTCGCCACCATGGAGCTCACCCCTTTCTCTTCCTGCGTGCCTTGTCGGCAGGCTTGGCCAGCTTTATCTGCACGATCGCGCCGCCGTTCTTCTCCCAGGTCCGTGTCTGCGAGATCGTTCTGTCCACTTTGGCCCGCTCTTTGGCATTGCGGATCCTGTCCCTCTCGATCTTGTTGATCTTCATCTGATCGCTCAGTGAGCGGTCTCTCTTCCAAAAGCTCATTTCCTCCCTCCTTTCTTCGCCTTCATGCTCTTGGCCACCTCTGTAGGGGTGACCTTGGCCACGGATACTTTCTCCTGTGGCTTCTTCACTATGCTCTTCTTCTTTACAGGCATCCCGGACTGGCGGACCGTGTCCGCAGCCCTGCTTGGACGCTTCTCGATTGGTGTATCTTCACGTTTACCCCCCTACTTTTCGTCTCTTTTTCTCTGTCTTTTTTACTGTCTGGCTCTTCCTCCTTAGTCTTAACATTTGCATTCACCCCCTGTGCTTTCGGCCGAGGGCTCGAAACCCCCTGCACCGTCCCCCAATTAGGTTTTATATGTGCGCCCTCGCACGTGCCGATTTGACTTTTTTTATGGTCGCCGAACTCTTTCTTGTGGTGGTATTGGAGTAGCTGCTCGGACTCTCCCTCGATGAAGGATATGGTGCTCCACTTGATCCCTGACAGCCTGGCCCTCTCTACCCTGCAGGCCTGCTTGACCCGGTCCGCCTTGGCACCGGTAAGGTCCGGGCCCGATTCCTCTTCCTCTTTGACGTCCCATTGTCAAAGTATTCCCCGATCATGCCCGGTCCCTCCTGACGGCCTGCACAGCATAGATTGCGCATCTTGCGATGGCCATCGCGACGATGATCCACAGAATCATGTGCATCAGAACCTCCAGGGGAGCCAGCCCCATAGGCCCTCGTTGCCGAGTGCAACATGTGCTATCCAGTCGCTCATATTCCGCCACCTCCGCCCGACTGACCGGGCAGGTCCGGGACCGCAGTCATGTTCAGCGTGGTGTGCTGGCCGATCAGGACGCAATGTTGGGCTATCATGGGGTCGACCCCGAAGTCGATGACAGCATTCCCATCGGCCGACCCTTTCTCGACGATGGAATACTTCTGCCAATCCATCCCGGGCTTATTGATCGCTATCAGGTTCTGCACGACGGCGTCCGACCCCAGCAGCTGTATCGCACAGGCATCCAGCGGGTCGGACGCTTCACGCCCGTTGCCCTGAGCCAAGATGGCATCGAATATTACCTTGCCCGGAGAGATATTTTTGTCGAAGTTTTCGACGATGGCGCCCTGGAGCTTGTTTGTGTCCAGGGAGCAGCTGACCAGCCTCAGAGGCTGTCCGCCTATCCTAATGCCGACCCTGTTGTCGTACACGTGGACATCGGTCCACTTGCCGTTCCCCCCATAATACCTGATTCCGTCGTTGGAGCAGTTCTCGACGTTTACAGAATAAAGGGCATCGTCGGCGCAGTATGTCATAGTCATGCCCGACACGTTGCAGGACATTATCGAGACGCCGCTGAATATCGGTTCGAAGACGATTGCGTTGCCGTCCCCGCTGTTGCCTGTGCGGACATCTATACCGGAGCCCTGACAGTTGACGATCTCGACGTCCTCCACGGTCGGCCTCGGTTCCGGCGGCCGCTTCAGACTCAGGAGAAGAACCCATGAGACAAAAACAGGGTACTGCAAGCACCGCCAGGGCCACGAGGAGGCCCATGATCTTTTTGTTCGTATTCATGTATGCACGTGCCTCCTTTCCATCTTACGAGGAAAGGATTTTGCAACTTTATTTCTCTTGTAGTTTATATAATGTAACAAATTATACTTTTTTAACACTTTTTTGATACTTTTGTTCTGCCTTCATTTATTATATGGATAAAAAGGAGCTCCTTCTTGACCGAGGCACTTTTTGAGGGTTTGTTTATATGGTTTTAGGCACCCTCCTTTTTGACCACATCTAAATGGATTATATTTCTAAAGGACATCATTCATTTCCATGGATGAGTTCTCTAAGAAACTAGATCAGATTGAAAAAGCTATAGAGTCGGAATTATACCACCCGGCTTTAGCATTAGCTCTTACAATCCCAGACGTGTGTGGTAAAATCCGTTATGGTTATAAAGAAGCAAAAAACGATCAGGAACGATACACAAAATGGTATAACGAATATGTCTTAGCCCACTCTGTTAGTAAATGGAGAGGTGATCCTTCGGAAATCAGAAATCCAGAATTTAATGGACGGGATCTTTGGAATCTACGTTGTGAATATCTCCATGCAGGTAAAGCTAATGTCTTGTATTTCGAGAATGTTCCCTATGGTTACAAATTTGAATTGAACATCGGAAACATAGGCTTGATCGTGTATTCTGGGAATAATGATTGTGGCATGTATTCCAGTACAATAAAAGTCTATGATTTATGTTACGAAATAGTGTATGGGGCAAGACGTTTTTACAAAGAAGTAGAGAAGAAAGAGGTTTTCGAGGATAGAAATATTGTTTATAAGGCCTTCTAGAAAGAAGATTTGGTTGAATTTATAATTCCAGCTTCTCGAAGTAGTTTAATCAGTGTTGCCCGAGAGATCCCATCGAATTGCGCGGCGAGCTGCCGCATTGAGATCTCCAGATTATCCTCTAGAATCCTTTGTGCCTTCTCGAGTTGATACCTAGAGAGCTCCTTCGGCGGCCTGTTGCAGACTTTACCTTCTGCCCGGGCACGCTCCATCCCGATCTGCACGCGCTCCCCTGTCTTAGCGGACTCGAGCTCAGCAAAGACTGCGGTGATTTGCATCATAGCTCTACCCATTGCCGTGGATGTGTCTATGGCTTCACTGGTGACAATCAGGTCGATTCCCATGATACAGAGCCTGTCTACGAACGTTACTGCTTCTATGAGGTTTCTGTGCAGTCTGTCAAGTTTGTAAACCATGATTCCTCCAAAACGACGGGCTTGTGCATCAATCATCATCTGCTGATAGGCTGCGCGGCCACGCACAGTGCGACCACTTGACCTGTCAATGTATTCCTGGAAAATCGTATGCCCCTGAGCTCTGGCAATCGCTCTCAGATGCCGGAGTTGCGTTTCAGGATCCTAATCTTTGTCGGTCGTAGAGACGCGGGCATAGAGAGCTACAATCATAGACCTCTCAACCTAGCCCTTCCTCTAACACAGTATTTCTCCATCATTCAGGTAACACTATGATATCATGGTTATATTTAGTTAGATATACTATAGATTAAGCAATACTTTACTCTCAAGATCTTCACAAATCTATACGTCCTATGTCGAAATAGTCGAGAACGTATTTTCTATCGGAGAATAATAAAAGGAAATAATAGATTCGACACTGTTTGTTTTTCAATAACCTATATTTATGGCAATCGATGAAGATAAAAGCAAGCACAAAAACTTCAGTTAGTAGAATAGCGTAAAAATCATTTCAATGTTATTCATACCGATATGCTACGCTTGCAAGATGATTGCACAACATTTCATATCGAATCTTGCTATTACCCTCGTCCTTTAATTTTATATTGCCATGATGTCGGTTTTCAGGCAGTTTGTCCCATTCATAACCGATAAATCCACAATGATTTTGATGATTTTTGAAAAGATCTAAATCAGATCTTTTTACAGCAGCTATTCCGCCCACGTATCTTTTCATACCATTCCTATCGCAAACACTTCTAATCTGCTCCACGGCATCATCATCATCATGCCAGTTGATGGATAGCTTTTTCCAACCTTCTACATCAGGGTTATCAAAATCTTTGAAGAGGGCAGGTCGGAATAAACCCGACGAATACCACTGATCGCCTTGATTTATAACTCCTCGTAGAAATGCATCAGGATATTCTTCAGAAACATCATCCAAAAAATCACCTAATAACATGCCTTATTACATCTCTGATGCTATCGGCACACGTATTCGAATCAAGACTTCCTGATGTCGAAGAAACTCTTTTTCCATCGCTTTCGAAAAAGTAGAATGAGGATCCATCGCTTTCAAACACAAACCCGGCACCGTAATTCACGAACGTCCAGGATATATACGCAGCAACGTCATCATAAGTTAAAGAGATGGGCCTTAGCATGGTATTTTTACTTGAATATTCTATTTCAAATTCTAAAATACTGTTGAATCTTTGCATAAACCGAGAAACTTTTTTTCTCACATGTTCGTCAGGGATTAAAGGAATCTTTTGAATTGCATCCCCAACTACTCTATTCACATAGAATGGAGCAGGTGTCCTATAAACATATTTTTTCTCCTCCTTTTTCGGGCAATCAGATGAAATGTATAAGCCATATGCACTCAAATTATCTACTCCATGGCATCGCTGAGGATTTTTTGTGTCATAGACCTGAATATGTTGCTCGCACGTTTATGTAGATTCTCTAGCACAGTCTCTTTTTCCTTGGGCAAAATACGACCCATGAGATAAAAATCGGTGTCAAGCAAAAGACAACGCTCTTTATCTTCGAAGGGAAGATTATCTTTCTCATTGACCACTGTGACAACGGACAGCTTCATCCTTTCCTCACTTTCTTTGAATTTGAGATCTGAGAATCCATTATATGAGGTACCATCTATCTCATCTCTCGGGAGCATCCCCAGATACTCTGGCCTTATCAGTTCTGGCCATTCCTTATCCTCAAGTCCATAGTTCGATCTGATAAAAATGTCGCGATACATCAATCCGACACGAGAAAATACCTGAGGAGAATAGATCTCTTCAAAGAATCTATATGCTTTCAGAAATTTCTCCCTAAACTCTTCCCACTCTGTATATTTAGTCGTTGAGAAAAAGAAATTGGTAGGCGTGATTTTCATAATGCATGATTCATCAAAGGTCCTGAAGACGTGTGCGTTCAATTTAGAAGTCATGACTGACGAAAACTGTGGCGGACCGCCTATATTACTTGAAATCTGGATTTCCTGACCCATCTCTTGAATATATTCTGGGTATTCGTCGCGTATCTTTTCCTGAAATGCCGAAGGAATATCATTTATCTTCAAAATTGGTGGAAAATCTATCTTACAAAAAACCTCCACAACAGGTGGTTTACTGTACCGCTTACGCTCCGTCATACAAAATCATACAGTGTATGGTCAATATTTATGGGTATGCAAAATTTGATGTGTTAAATCCGACTTTGTCTCCGATGCTATTGTGATATGTGGACAGTTTCATCAGTGCAAGATTCGGGATCTTGCTGTCCACGTTGATCAAGAGTATGTTGGCCAATCAGATCGCCTCCGAGACGAAACAATCCAACGTTCTTTGCCGGATAGACTGAATGGTCTTTCCTAATCCAGAAGACTTCTCTGTTTGCCTGAAATTACTGCCGATCTGCTCGCGGAATTTATCGATTATGAGCCGCCCGTCGCGATCCTTCATCGTCCCCAGCCCTGGAACGTTCTCCATAACGAAGGTCTTAGGCTGCAACTCCAGAATAAGCCTCCCAAACTCGAAGATCAACTGATTCCGTTCATCGTCTGGATCACGTTTCCCCGCTGTAGAGAAACCTTGGCACGGAGGGCCGCCGAATACCATATCCAGATCTCCCGGGTCCATATTCAGCACATCGAGTATGTCCTCGCCTTTCAGATCACGCACGTCACCGAACCAGAAGTCCCTGTTGCCACGCATCTCAGGATGATGGGAAATTAGTCCGTCTCCTGCCACCGGCATACTTGTGATTTTGCCCTTTTTATCGAACTTCACCATCTTCTTCATTTCTTTCTCGAAACGTGCCTTATCTTCTTCTCCTTTGATGTAGTGGATGTGAACCGGATTTGTGCAGAGATTCCGCATATAAACTATAGACGCTATCACATCCAACTCATTGGCTCCAACCACACGAAATCCTGCGTTCATGACTCCGAGGTCGAATCCTCCACAACCAGAGAAGAGGGAGAATGCTGTGGGTTTCTTCATCAGACAACCTCCTCTGAATCCAGCATCTCCTGGTATCGCCAGAGTATCTTCTTGACGGTTTCCTTTACCTCTTTGTGCGTCTTACTGCTCAGCAGATTGCCATCTGTGAGCTCATCCAGCTCTCGCTCCTCAAAGTTCCGGATGATGTCTGATAGCCAATCCTCGAACTCCGTTCTCTTCCTGTACTCGCCGCATTCCTCGGCGTTCGCGGGGATGTTTAAAGATTCCCCTTGGCTCGCATATGCATTATCACAGATGCCCAATCCGATGTCATACCATGCGCAGTCCTCACATCTGAGTTTCTTTGAGTGCGACATTCTCACACCCCCTTCATGAAGACCATCCAGATTGTCTTCCCACGCTGATTGCCGACGATGGGGCGGGCACCGATGACGGCCAACAGCTCCTTTTTCGAGATTTGGCATTCACTCCACTTGAAGATTAGCGTACCATGCGGTTTGAGGACCCTCATGCATTCTGAGAATCCGTCTTTCAAATCCCGTTTCCAGCTATCATTCAGCACCCCATACTTCGTCCCCAACCATGAATCATCGCCCGCCCGCACGAGGTGTGGTGGGTCAAAGACTACCATGTGGAAGTACTCATTCGGGAACGGGAGGTCGCGGAAATCTGCCACAACATCAGGACGGACTATGAATCTGCGGCCGTCGCAGAGCTCCCCGTCATAGGTGCGGTTATCGACATATATGGCATTCGGGTGCTCTTTGTCGTACCAGAACATCCTGCCGCCGCAACAGGCATCGAGGATGAGCTTCTCGCTCATTGCTCCGCCTCCAGAAGCTTGTCCGCTGTCTCGAACTTAGGCAGATTGTGAAGACTCGTCTCCGGTTTGAGTTTAGCTCCGCACGCAGGACAGAATCTTCCTCTCAGGATCTCCACATAGTCCATCTTCCCAGTATCGAAATAATGGATGATGTACATCCCATCATAGAGATACTGAATAGATGCGGATGAGCCCATTATCTCTGTGGATGTTATGATCTCATCCATGTCCGAGCAGCACGGGGTGAAGTGATACCCGTCGGTCGTGAAACTTTGTTTCATGCCGCTGCCTCCTTTTTACAGCGATAGTCTGACCGCAGGAGGTCCAGTTCATTTCCTGCGTAGAGCAGAGGGCAAAAGCACGGAGCCTCTTTGCAAAGGATCTCCGGGTGCTTACACTCAAAATTCTCTTTTAGAGGACAGGTTGGCATTTTTCACCCTCCTTCTCATCTTTTGTTTTCAGGAACTCTTCAGTTTCTTTTTGATCCAAAATCTTGAAATCCAGAACCTTCGCTACTTCTTCGAGATTGATTCTTAGTGTCGAACTGTTGTTCATTTTCACGAAGAAGTCAAGATCTTGCATGAGTGACCACAACTCTCTGACCTTTCGATCCGTTCTTGCGATCTCTGCTTCGATGATGAGGATCTTTCTGAAGTCTTTCAAAGTGATCGTATCTTTCGTATTGTAGAAGATTGTTACACCTGTCCAGAAATACACTCTCTCGTTCAGTGCTTTTAGCACGTCCTTGTAGGTTATCGATGCCTTTCCCATTCCACCACGTCCTGCGATGTGTGTGCGTGTGTGTGCGTGTGCAGATTTGCCAAGATTCTGTCGGGGCCAGACGGTCGCCGTAGCGACCGTTCTGCCCCGACATAGCCTCCGCTAATCGCTCTCGTCGGTTCCTCGGGTCGGTCAGGAGCGGGGAGTAAGCGAAGGGGGGGCATGCGCAACAGCGCAGCATCCCCGAGTCGCTATACCCAGTCTTAGACGATGACGAACCTATGATAGCTGTTTTTGTTGTACACGCACACACACACGCACACACAGTACGCGTTTCTTTGCGGTCCATCGGCCCGGGAGTTGAACCCAGCATAGCTCGTGCTGCCGATGATATGGAAAGAAGGTGTAAGGGGGGCGATCATGAGACCTGCCCCCTGTTCTGCATAAAGTGTTCAAAATCTCCGATCACATGATCTCTGAAAAGGGGTTCTTCGTCCGAGATCATCGAGAACGCATTGATGTCCGAGTTGGCTACCAGAAGAGTGGATTCTCCATAGGGGATCGTCTCCTTAGTAGGATCATCGATGACGATCATACACTCTCTAAGGATTCCTCGCATGATCGTGCCGCATTGTACAGCCCCATCTTCGAGAGAGTCCTCCCTACAAGAGAATATCAGTTTACCATTGCGCCGGAGTGCGATATGGACGCGATCCCCTTCTAGACGATCGGCTTGAAGGCGCCAAATACTCAAGGGGATCCCCCCTCAACAAAGCGTCTTCCCCATTCTTTTGCCTTGGACAGATGCTCCTCTATTCCCGCTAAAAGTTTAGGAGCCCCAGAAACGGCATTTTCATCGTCGAGCCAGATGGATAATGGTGGACAAGGCGTGATTCGAACACGCGACTTCTGCCTTGCGAAGGCAGCGATCTACCGGGCTGATCTACTTGCCCATTGTGACCCGAACATTCCAGCGTAGGATATAAAGGTTTCAATCCCCGACGGGTTCGTCGCCCATGTTCTCCTTGGATATGTAGATGAAGAACAGAGCGACGACGGTGGAGATCAGCATCAATCCCCACAGCAGAGAGAAGTCCTCCACGGCATAGGGCTTGGACACTATGAAACCGGCCAGTGTCGTGCTCAGTGAGGCGCCCAGGAAGAGGAACACGGTCATCGCGGAGGTGGATGCCCCTGCCACGGTGACGGGGAACCACTCCTTGACCTGGGTGAACGAAAGGGACATTATGCCGCTCAGGAAACCGAACAGGGAGCAGATAAGGAACCAGAACCAGTACATCTCTATCTTCCCTGCGAAGAACCAAAGCACCGCCCACACTGCGGCGTATCCCATGGTCCCGTACAGCATCGTGAGCCTCTTGGACTTCACTATGCCCCTTCCGATGAGTATCCCTGTTAGCACGGTGCTCAGGACCTTGCCTATGCCTATCATGCTGGCAAGCCAGGCCGCCCCCCACAGGAAGTCGTAGAATGTGACGAAGTACGTGTAGGAGAGGGTGCTCTGGAATACCATTATCGAACCGTAGATCAGGAAGTAGGATATCGCCATGGGCCAGAACTTCCTGCCTCCTGAGAACACCATCCTCAGGCCGCGGAAGATCTCGGCGGTCCTGCCCTTATTGTAATTGACCGCAGGGCCGTTCCTTACCACTGCCGCGCACAGGGCCGCCATTACCATGGTGATCAAACCGAGTACCAGGAACGTCTCCCTCCATCCCACGGCATCGACGATCATGCGCAGGGGACCGGAACCCGCTATCGCTCCCAGATTGCCCACGGCTATGACTATGCCGGTAAGCTGCGGGAAGTACTCCTTGGGGAACCAGACGGCTATGACCTTGAGCAGAGGTATGTACACAGCGGCCATCCCTGCCGCTATGAGCATCTTCCCGATCATAACGGCAGTGAAATCATTGCTGAAAGCGGTGATGACCGAGCCCAGGGCCGCCACCGCAAGAAGAGAGGCGGAAGTCCATCTCGGGCCGAACCTGTCGGCCAGAAGGCCTGCCGGTATCTGCATGGCGGCATATGTCCAGAAGTATATCGAGCTGAGGAATGATACGTTCCCTCCGAGCTCATCTATGATGTCCCCGCCGACGACATTGACGGATACTCTGTGGAAGTAGACGAAGAAATATGCGATTATGAGCGTACAGAACATCAGCCAGATGTACAGCCTTTTCTTGGAGTACGGTTTCAGTTCCTCTGACCTCATGCCGCCGTCTGCCGGATCCTTCACATGTGCCCGCACAATCACTCCGTATATATTCGAATCGGAGAGGTGCGTCTGCGAACACGAACCAAATCCCCGGAGGCTTTGCAACAGATATTAATACAATCAAACAGTTGAACATATGTTCATATGATAGACGAAGAATCGCAGTTTGCGCATGAAGGCTGCCCTCCCCACCCCCTTTCCATAGAGAAGGCGAAGGCTGCCGTTGAGAACGAGGACGAGATGCAGGCCATATCCGATTTCTTCAGGCTCTTCAGCGACAGCACCCGGATAAGGATACTCTTGGCCCTGGGCACCGGGGAGATGTGCGTATGCGACATCAGCGAGGCATTGGGGATGACCCAGTCGGCGATCTCCCACCAGCTCAGGGTACTGAGGGGCGGGAATCTTGTTAGATCCCGCAGGGACGGCAAATCCGTATTCTACTCCCTGAGCGACGATCACGTGAGGACTGTCGTCAGAACTGCGACGGAACATATCCGGGAGGTTTGAAGTGAAGCAGGCGTTCACCGTGGAGGGGCTCTGCTGCGCAAAATGCGCCGCCGAGATAGAGGAGGCCGTGGGCAGGATCGTCGGATGCGAATCCGCGAATATGGCATTCATGACCAAGAAGCTCACGATAGAGGCTCCAGAGAAGGATATGGAGCGTATCACCTCCGAGACTGAGCGCATAGTGAGAAGGATAGAGCCTAAGGCTTCAGTGAGAAGAAGGTAGGACATGAGCGGGAAGGTTCTGAGACTCGCCGTCGCGCTCCCGCTGTTCGTTACCGGTACCTTGGGGCATTATCTGGGATGGTCTCCGCCGGATCTTTTCACCGTACTGCTGCTGGCAGCGTACGTGGCAGTGGGATACGACGTGGTCCTGGGCGCATTCAGCAACATAGCGAGACTGAGATTCCTGGACGAGCGGTTCCTCATGACGGTCGCCAGCGCGGGAGCCGTTCTCATCGGGGAATATCCGGAAGGCGTCGCCGTGATGATGTTCTACGTTGTCGGAGAGATATTCGAGAGTCGTGCCGTGGAAAGAGCCAGAGAATCGATATCCGACCTCATGGACCTTCAGCAGGATTACGCGAACCTTGAGATCAACGGATCCATCGAGACAGTGGACCCGGATACCGTATCCGTCGGGGACGTGCTCGTCATCAAGCCGGGGGAGCGCATACCTCTGGACGGGACCGTGACAGAGGGCCGTACGTCACTTGATATGAGGGCCCTCACAGGAGAATCCGCTCCTCGTGACACGGGTCCGGGGGATGCGGCCCTCAGCGGTTCCGTGAATCTTACCAATATGATAAGGATCAGAGTGACGGCTGTTTACTCCGAATCAACGGCAACCAAGGTAATGGACCTTGTGGAGGATGCGGCCTCCAAGAAAGCGCACACCGAGAAATTCATAACGAGATTCTCCAGATACTACACGCCCGCGGTCGTGGCTTCCGCCATAGCCCTTGTCGTGTTTCCAACGCTCATCACGGGGCAATGGGAGCTGTGGCTCTACAGGGGGCTTACGTTCCTTGTGGTCTCCTGCCCCTGCGCCCTGGTGATCTCCGTTCCCATGGCCTTCTTCAGCGGGATAGGGCGCGCATCCGGGTCCGGGATCATGATCAAGGGCAGTAACTACCTGGAGATTCTGTCGGGAGCGGATACGGCCGTGTTCGACAAGACAGGCACGCTGACAGAGGGGAGATTCTCCGTCGATGCCGTGCACGCCGTTGGCGCAGAGGAAGGGTACGTGATCGAGATGGCTGCCAAGGCGGAGCTGTACTCCGACCATCCCCTGTCGGAGACCATCAAGGCCGAGTACGGGATGGATATCGGCCCGGAGGAAGTGGAGTATATGGAGAACCTCGCAGGGCGGGGCATAGTGGCCGGGGTCAACGGAAGGACCGTTCATGCGGGGAACCGCTCCCTCATGGAGGAGATCGGCACGGACTTCTGCGCCGATGAAGGGGGCGGCACCAATGTCCATGTGGCGGTGGACCGGGAGTACATAGGGCATATAATCGTCACTGACACAGTCAAAGAGGGGGCCGCAGAGGCCGTCTCGGAGCTCAGAGCCGCCGGCATACGGCGTATGGCCATTCTCACCGGCGACAATCCCTCGGTAAGCAGAGCGGTGGGCGATGCGGTGGGAATAGAGGATGTCCGTGCAGGGCTTCTGCCGGACGGCAAGATGCGCGAGCTCGAAAATATAATGGAGGGCAGCTCAGGCGGCACCATCTTCGTCGGGGACGGGATAAACGATGCGCCTTCGCTCAGAAGGGCGGATGCTGGCATAGCCATGGGCGTCGCCGGCTCAGGTGCCGCCATCGAGGCCGCGGATGTCGTGATAATGGATGACGACCTTACGAAGATCGCTTCGGCGATCAGGATATCCAAGAAGACCATGCAGATCGTGAGAGGCAACATAGTCTTCATACTCGGCGTCAAATTCTCTGTACTGGCACTTGCGATGTTCGGTCTTGCGGGCATGTGGGCTGCCGTTTTCGCGGACGTCGGGGTATCGATGATCGCCTTAGCGAACTCGGCACGTCTGCTCGGCATGAAGAACATATAATTATACTGCGCACGGCAGTACAACCGCAGGGATAAAAATGGTGAAATTGACCGAAGAGATGATCGCAACGCTTTCAGAGACTAAGATATTCATGGTGGCCACGGCATCCAAGGCCGGAGTGCCTAATGTCGTGCCTGTCGGGATGCTGTTCCTGCAGGACGACAAGGAGACATTCTGGCTCATCGATAATTATATGGATAAGACCCTCAGGAACCTGAAGGAGAATCCGAAGCTCTCATTCTCCGCCCTGAGCCAGTCCGGTGCTCCCATCCAGATAAAATGCGATGCGGAGATCGAAACGTCCGGGAAGGATTATGAGAAGGCCGTGAAGATCGCCCATGCCAAGAAGGAGACCTACCCTGCGAAGAGCCTGATCAGGCTGAAGGTGAAGGAGGTCTACTCCGTCAAGTCCGGCGATGGCGCGGGAAGGAAACTGCTCTAATCCTTCTCCGGCATCATATAAGCCTGGGCCCCGCCCAGGAGCATGCCCAGGGGTACCAGCACGAAGGCTGCGGGCATATCCGCCGAGAAGTACAGGAAAACACCCATGGCCGCTCCCAGTATGCCGCCTATCACTGCGGCCGCGATCACCTTGGCCTTCTTGGCAGGTTCCATCGTCAGACCTTCCTCTTCAGTGCCTTCTCCACGTCTGAAACGGTCCTGTCGACGATCTCCCCGGCACCGCCGGTGTACTTCGACGGGTCCATCGCATCCCTTATCTCCGCTTCCGTCATGAACTTGAGATTCCTGGATGCCATAACCTCCACGACCACATCCCTCAGCTGCCTCCCGTCGCCCATGGCGGTCATGGAGGCCTCCCGTATCAGCTCATGGGCATCCTGCCTTCCCATGCCCTTCTCGGTCATCCTCATCATCAGGGCCTCGGCCATGACAAGTCCCTGGGATGATTCGATGTTCCTGAGCATCCTGTCGCTGTCCACGGTCAGTCCCGAGAAGACCCAGTCCATCTTCGAAAGCATCTCGTCCAGAAGAACGAAGGCATGGGGCAGCGCGAATCTTTCCGCGCTTGAGTTCGACAGGTCCCTCTCATGCCAGAGGACCTGGCTCTCGAAGGTCGGCGTTATCACGGACCTTACGATGCGGGCGAGCCCGCAGACATTCTCGGACATCATGGGGTTCCTCTTGTGCGCCATGGTCGAGCTGCCTACCTGCTTCTCCTGGTCGAAGGGCTCTGCGGCCTCGGCTATCTCCGACCTCTGAAGATTCCTGATCTCCGTGCCGTATCTCTCAAGGGATGTCGCTATGTTCCCGAGAAGGCATATCAGCTCCGTGTAGCGGTCCCTCCCCACGACCTGTGTCGCCGCAGGCTCGTATGAGAGGCCGAGATCCTTCATCACGGCCTCCTGGACTTTGAAGAATTTCTTTCCCAGCGCAGCGCCTGTGCCCACCGCGCCGGACATCTTGCCGACGCAGACCCTCGGCTTCAGCTGCTGCATCCGCTCCCTGTGCCTGAGCATCTCCTGGGCGTAACCGGCTATCTTGAATCCGAACGTTATGGGTATGGCGAACTGGGCATGGGTCCTCCCGATCTCGAGGGTGTCCCTCTCCCTCTTCGCCAGCTTCGCAAGGGTCAGGGTCAGCCCGTCTATGCCTTCCTCTATGATCCGCAGGGCCTCCTTTATCTGCAGGGCCGTGGCCGTGTCCACGATATCGTTGGATGTTGCCCCGTAATGGACGAATCTCCCCGCGTCCCCGCGGCACTTCTCCGTCAGGGCTTTGACCATGGCCATCACATCATGCCTGGTCTCCTTCTCGATCTCCTTGACCCTGTCTATGCTGACGACATCCAGGTTAGCGATGCGCGTTATCTCCTCCGCATCGGCCTCGGGTATCGTCCCCAAGGATGCGTGGGCCCGGGCAAGGGCCGCCTCGACATCCATCTGGTACTGCAGGCGGCTGGTTTCGCCGAATACGGCTCTCATCTCCTCCCTGCCGTATCTGTAGTCCAAAGGGCATATGTTGCTCATAACGCTCTTCGCCATCCCTTGCTGTTATAAAGCAATTTCCACGCATGCGCACGAAGGTCGCACGCACGGGCCATTCTCACGTAACTTTTATAAAGGAGTCTACCATGGGTGTTTTTGTTGAGTGTGCCGAGACTCAGACTTCGGTGACTACGAAAGCATGGAGATTATACATGGCAGATTTTGAGGAGGACATTAACAGACTGGAATCATCCGAAGAGACCGAACAGGTCGAAATGGAGACTAGCGAGGAAGAGATCTCCCCTGAGACCGAACAGGTCGAAGCGGAGACGAACGAAGATGAGGTCACTCCGGAGACCGAGGAACGCCTCGAGGAACTGGAGCAGAAGCGCAGCGTGACCAACAACGCGGCGGAGAAGCACATGCGCAAGAGGGATGAGCTCAACAAGCAGACCCGTGAATGGGTCGCTAAGAGGGATGAGCTCAACGCCCTTGTGCGCAGCTACATCGAAGAGGCCGGGAAGCACAGGGAGGAACGCGATTCCTTCAACATAAATGTCCAGCAGCAGAAGGAGCTGAGGGACGAGTGCAACAGGCTGGTATCCAAGCTGAGCGAGGAACTCCATGAGATGAGGAAAGATCGTCCTCAGGCAGAAAAGAATCAGCCATCATTGAGACAACTTAAGAAAGAATTCTCCGATCTCGAGAGGAAACAGCAGACGCAGGTCCTCAAGAAGAAGGAGGAGGAAGCACTGGTCAAGAGCCTGAAGGCACTGGACGACCAGATCCGCGAGATAGAGAAGAGCAGCGAGCAGAACGAGGACCTTCGTGACAAGTTCGCCGCCCTCAGGGAGGCGAAGGCCCAGGCTGAGGTCCACCACAAGCTCGTGTCCGAGTATGCGGATAAGGCCCAGGCCGAGCACGACGCGATGATCCAGTTCTATGAGAAGGCGGACTCCGTAAGGAAGGAGGCCGACGAGGCCCAGGCCAAGTTCATAGAATCCAAGAAGGCGGCCGACGAGGAGCACAGGCTCTTCATCGAGCAGAGCAAGAGCTACCACGAGACCGACAAGGACGTGTACAGCATCAAGAGCAAGCAGAGAGCTGCTCGCAAGAGGAAGAGCGATGCTGACACCAAGAAGGCCGCGAACGAGCTCTTCGCCCGCTTCAAGGAAGGGAAGGTCCTGGACACAGAGGATCTCATGATCCTCCAGAAGTCTGGCTATCTCTGAAGCAACCATTTTACAAGTCCGGGAGGGCATGCGGAGCTCCCTCCCGGACTGCTTTTTTAACATACCTATCGACTCATGCCGGGCATGATAACAACAACTTTAAATACGAACTTAGTAATGGAGAAGATGGGAAAAAAGGCTAGTCCTGTAGAGTGCATCCCATCCCTTCTGACTGGCTAGCCTCTTCCCGTAACTTCTACCGCAAATCTTTATTACTGGCTCATCTCATAGCCTCACGCATGGTTCTAGAGGGGCTAGGGAAATCTTTGAGGAATGCCGTTGCCAGGGTGACGGGCGCCACATCCGTGGACGATCAGCTCATAAAGGATGTGGTCAAGGACCTGCAAAGGGCCCTTCTGCAGGCCGATATCAATGTCCAGCTGGTACTGGAGCTTACAAAGAAGATCGAGACTCGGGCCTCCCAGGAGAAACCGCCCGCGGGTAAGAGCCCCAAGGAGCACGTCATCAACATCATCTATCAGGAACTCGTGGACCTTGTGAAGAGCGACGAGGGCCTGAGGATGGGTCCCCAAACGATAATGATGGTCGGCCTGTACGGTCAGGGAAAGACCACGACCACGGGAAAGCTGGCCCATCTTTTCAACAAGAAAGGATTCAAGGTGGGCCTCATCGCCGCCGACATCTACAGGCCTGCCGCTTACGAGCAGCTCAGCCAATTGGGCGAGAAGGTGGGAGTGGATGTTTATGGGGAGCCGGGGAAGAAGAATGCCGCGGATATCGTGAAGAACGGGATGCGGCATTTCAAGGATAAGAAGATCATAATCATCGATACCTCGGGAAGGCACGCTTTGGAGTCCGATCTGATAAAGGAGCTCCAGGACATATCCGCGGTCGCCAAGCCGGACGAGAGGTTCCTCGTGCTCGACTCCCAGGTAGGGCAACAGGCAGGTCCCCAGGCAGAGGCTTTCCACAAGGCCGTGGGAGTCACCGGCGTGATACTCACGAAGATGGACGGCAGCGCCAAGGGGGGCGGTGCCATAAGCGCCGTGAACAAAACGTCCGCCAGGATCGTCTGCATTGGTACGGGGGAGCACATACGAGACCTGGAGCCTTTCGATGCCAACCGTTTCATATCCCGTCTTCTGGGCATGGGGGATCTGTCCGCCCTCATGGAGATAGCCAAGGAAGAGCTGCAGAATGAGGACGGCATGGAGGAGATCAGCTCCCGCATGATGTCCGGCAAATTCACTCTCAATGATATGTACCATCAGATGCTGGCGATCAATAAGATGGGGCCTCTGCAGAAAGTCATGTCCCTTATCCCGGGCATGAGCAAGATGGAGGACAAGATCAACTACGAGGAGACCCAGGCCAGGCTTCTGAAATACCGCTACATAATGGATTCAATGACCATGGAGGAGAAGGACGATCCGTCCGTCATAAAATCCTCCAGGGTCCAGAGGATCGCCAAGGGCTCCGGCACATCGATACAGGATGTGAGGGAGCTTCTGAAGCAGTACAACCAGAGCAAGAAGACCGTGAAGACCTTCATGGGGAACCGTAAGATGCGGAAGCAGATGATGAAGCAGATGGGCGGAACCGGTCTGGACTCCCTGGAGTGATCCGTTGATAAGATTCGTCATCATAGGGCACAGGGCCCACACCACCGCCGATTTCAAATTGGACGACATAGCCGGGGGTGCCGGAAGACTCGATGTGCTTGTCAGATGCGTCAACTCCGCGTTCTTCCTGAGCCACAACATAAGGAAGGACGTGGAGCTCTACCTGGTGCTGCTGGGCGGAGAGGATGCGCCCAAGACCCTGAGATTCTCCGGCAGGGAGCTGAGATATCTGAATCCTGACGAGAGGAGCACGGCATCACTTATCAGGAACGCGCTGCTGAAGAAGGTCGGGGACACGGAGATAAGAGCATCTCCGGGGATATACGTATCAAGGATGTCCTTCGCAATGCTCATGGAGGATCTCTCCAAGACCTCCGGATTCGTATACTTGCGGGAGAACGGAGAGGACGTCCGGGGATTCGGATTCCCGGAGAACCCCTGCTTCATACTGGGGGACGACAAGGACCTGACCGAGGAAGAGGAAGCGATCATGTCCTCCTATGATTTCGATATCGTGAACCTGGGGCCGCAGAGCCTGCATGCGAACCACTGCATGATCCTGGTCCTGAACGAGATGGACCGCAGGGCCTAGACCGTACAATGCTTATATTATTCTGACACGGTTAACAGGCCATGGTTGAAGCTGAGCGGGCGCAGCAGCACAGGCACTGCCTGAAATGCGGCAGAGCATTCACAGGGGACGGCAAGTACTGCGGCGACAGCTGTAAGGAAGAGAAGAAGAAGGAACTCAACAAGGAGAAGCGCAAGCTCCTTGCGATATGGGCCACGGGTGTAGCGCTCATGATCATCGTGATTGCGCTGGTACTATGAAGGTCGCCGTCGCAGGGACCTTCGATGTCCTCCATGCCGGCCACAGGGCTCTGATCGACAGGGCATTCGACATATCCGACCGTGTATTCGTCGGCATAACCAGCGACGCCATGGCCTCTGCGGGGAGGAAGAGCGTCAATCCCCTCTGGATAAGGCGGAAGATGCTGCAGGAATACCTGTCCTCCAAGGAAGGGAGATGGGAGATATTCGAGATAGATGACATCTACGGCCCGCGGGAGATCATGGATGACGTGGAGACCCTCGTGATATCGGAGGAGACCCTCGGCAACAGCAGGCTGGTCAACGAGGACCGCCGCAGGAGGGGGCTCAGGCCCCTGGAGTTCTCCATAGTCCCGTTGGTGAGGAATGATGCGGGCGAGAGGATAAGCTCCACCGGCATAAGGAGCGGTGCTTACGGCCGAAACGGCCGGAAGGGCAGGGACATAGCCGTGGGATCCACGAATCCTGTGAAGGTGGAAGCGGCAAGATGTGTCATGGAGAAGGTGTTCGGGGACGTGACCATAACCGCCGTGGATGCGGACAGCGGAGTCCCGGAACAACCCTTCGGGGAGGAGACCCTGAAAGGTGCGATCAACAGGGCGAAGGCGGCCCTGGGAAATCACTGGATGGCCATCGGCATAGAGGCGGGGGTATTCGAGATGTACGACGGCCTTTATGATATCCAGCACTGTGCCGTTGTATCCCGGGACGGGGTCATCACCGTAGGTATGAGCTCAGGATTCAGATACCCTGATGATGTGGCACATGAGGTGAGAGGCGGCCTGACCGTCGGAGAGGCGATGGAGAAGGTGTTCGGCGAGAACAAGGGACGTTCCGAAGGCGCTGTCGGGATACTCAGCAAAGGCCTCATAGACAGAAAGGAGCTCACAGAGCAGTCGGTCAAGGCGGCCATGATACCGCGCATGAGGGGACTATGATAATCATAAAAGACGAAACGGACACCAAGGAGGCGGAATCCTATGAGGGCGTCAGAATACTCCTGCTGACGGGGAGCAGCATCGACAGAAGAGCCGCCGGCGCAGCGATCAAACTCAAGAATATCACCGGAGGTAAGCTCGCGGTTGCGGTTCTGGGTCATTCGGGAGAGAGCCTGAAGGAGGCTGACGCCACATATTATCTGGACGACCCGGATTTCGCGGATTCGGATTGCAGGGCATCAGGCAGGATCTGTGTGGCCCTCATCAAGAAGGTATTCCCCTGCGACTACGTGGTCTGCGGCACCTCTTCCAGGGAGGGGAGTTCCTCATCCCTTGCGGCCAGGATAGCCAGGGGATGCGATATGGAGCCTTCGTTCAGCGTTTCGGGCATCGACCGCTCGGATGACGGCTCCCTGAGAACGATGCGGAACGGCACAGCGGGAAGCGTCTCATGGAAGACGGCATTCTCCGTATCCGAAGGGGCATGGCCCAAGGCAACGCCGGAGATGAGAGAGGGGAGGCGCCTTAACCGCATAGATGTCGGACTGGGCGTATTCTCCGTGGGGATCAAAGGCTCCAGGGTGCTTATCGCCAAGGAGGTAGGCTGAGATGTCCGAAGGATGCTCCGGGGGATCCTGCAGCACATGCCCGGGAGGCTCCGGCTCCGACAACAGCGACCGCCTTCCGCCGGGTATGCTGGAACATTACGATCTGAACAAGGACACCCGAAAAGGGGTTCTCGCGTTCATACAGACCAAGGAGGGGATCATGGATGCATCGGCAGCGGGCATCCTGACCCTTGCCCGTGACTTATCCGACGACAGGGTGTTCGCAACGGCTTTCGGAGGCATCGAGGTGAAGGACCTCTTCAAGGAGATATTCTCTCTGGGAGTGGACACGCTGTACCACATGAGGAACAGGGACCCGGCGTACCATCCCGTATCCTGGGCCTCCGCGATGATGGAGGTTGCCGAGAGGGTCAATGCCGCGATCCTTCTGTTCCCGGATACGGGGGTCGGAGAGGAATTGGCATCCCTGTGCGCTGCCGAGGCCGACGCAGGAATATGTGTCAGATGCGTTAATCTGCGCATAGAGGAGGGCACGGTGGCTGCCGAGAAGGATCTCGGAGAGGATACGTTCAAGATAAGATTCGCATCCCGTCCGGCGGTTGTCATCCCGTCTTCGGATGGTCTGCCGTCGCCCGTATACGAATCGGGCCGCAAGGGCACCGTGATAAACCGCCCCTACTCCCTGAGATAGCGGATCATCCGACCAGCTGCTTGATCTTGGCGTAGACCTCATCGGCATGGCCTTCGACCCTGACCTTGGGCCATACCGCCTCCACCTTTCCGTCCTTGCCGACTATGTAGGTGGACCTGACGGTCCCCTCCGTCTCCTTACCGTACATCATCTTCTTTCCCCAGGCTCCCGCGGCCTTTATCAGCCGGAGTTCCGGGTCTGACAGCAGTTTGAACCTGAGCCCGTTCTTGTCCGCGAACTTCCTGTGGGATTCGGGCGAGTCCTTGCTCACCCCTATTATCGGTATGTTCCTTACCATCAGCTTCTTGTATATGTCGTTGAAGCCGAGGGCCTCCTTGGTGCATCCGGGAGTGTTGTCGCGCGGATAGAAATAGAGGACGAACGTCACGCCTTCAAGCATCGCTGAGTCGAATGTCTGTCCGTTCTCATCCGACAGGATGAAGGCGGGGAATCTTTCACCTACGTCCATCAGACGACACCTCCCCTGCGGGCATCTATGAACCATTGGAGATCCAGCTCCATCATCATCACGGGATGCGTTATCTCGAATCCTTCTATGACCTCCGGAGAGACCTCTCCGAAGGACCCGATCCTCCTGCCTTCCACGGTCACGGCCGCCCCGCGCCCGGGTATGAATGTCCTGTCCGTGCAATGTTCCAGCTCATATTCTGCGCCCATCTCCCTGAGCACTGCCTCCGTATAGGATTTGGACTCTGTGAATGATGATCTGGAATCCATTACCACACCGCACAGATGCCTGCGCTTCCTGCAGCCTGAGATCACGTCACCTACCTCGAATATCCTCTGGGGCAGGTCCCTGCGCTTGTTGCGCCTCAGTATCCTCATGAGGCTGGGGAAGAGGGATGCCCTGAGGCATGTGTGATCCTCCGTTATCGGATTCATGATCATGACCAGCTCTTCCTCTTTGATGCCGGAGATGCCGAACTCGTCCCTTTCAGAGCTCAGCGTAAGCGTCACCGCCTCTGTGAACCCCAGACCTGTCATTATATCCCTCATCGACTCGGAGACAGCCGTCTCAGGCATGAGGGAACCGGTGGTCTGGGTCATTGAATGCGATCCTCCGAATCTCTCGAAACCGTACCCTATGGCCACGTCCTCGTAGAGATCCACCTTATGCATTATGTCCGGCCTGGTCGACGGCACCTCAGCGTATACTGTGTCACCCTCTGCCATGGCATCCATGCCCATGCGGCGAAGGGACTCCGCCATCTCCTCCGGGGAGATGTCCTTTCCGATGAAACCTGCGCATTCCGATGCGGATATGCTCCAAGAGGCCGGGGAAAGGTCCGGGGACAGATACTCGGACTCCCCTGCCATAGTGACAGCCCCTATGGACCCCCCTCTCTCTGCCATTGCCGTCACGACGATGTCGAGGGCGGTCTTCACCGCCTTGCCGTCGATACCGGTGACGTCTATGAACAGATTCTTCGTCTCCGTCGTTACAGTGGTGAGGGTGCCGTTGATCACCGGCGGGAAGGAGAGCACATCGCCGTTGGCGTCCGTTATGATAGGATATCTCGTCTTCCCCTCGAGGAGATGAGCGTAGGCCTTCCCCTTCTCGTGCTTGGTCAGAACCTCCTCCAAATCCATCTCCTCATCGGATGCCAGGGGCACGAATCTTATGTCACCGGGACTCACGGCCCGATAATCGAAGGGAGGGATCACCTTGTCAAGATCGTGAACGCCGATCGCCAGCTTCGACCTCTTCCTCCCGATCGTCATGTGAAGCTTCTCCTGGAGCTCCATCAGGGACTTTATGAACGGATCGTCTATCTCCACGTCGAATACTGCGGCGCAAAGGATGATCGGTCTTACTTCCTTCACAGACGGGTCAACTCTGACAAGTATATCCGTATCCTCGACCTCGTACTCCTTAAGGCCGGGCTCTATCCCCAAGAAGGCCCTCATGCTGCGGGCTATGCCTTCAACGCAATACATGTCCGGGCGGTTAGGGAAGAATTCGACGGACATCTCATCCGAGCTCCCCTCCGTTCCGTGCATGTCCGCGCCGATCATGGGTATTCTCTCGACGAGGACCTCTTTCGGCACCTCCTCCCCCAGAAGGGAGCACAGGTCGTTGTAGTCGAAATTGATCAATGGCATACTGCTGCCGTTATGAATGGCGGATATTAAGGGCTTTCCGATTCACAGAACAGAAGAATAGATAACGAAGCAAAAGAATCCGAATACCATGGGCATGAAAATCACTATGGTTCAGGCTAGGGGATTCGTGGACGATCCCATGACCAACTTCTTCAAGGCGAGGATGAGGGTCAACAATGTTGATTCTGATATCTTCGTCTATCCTGAGATGTACTGCAGCGGGTACGTATCCGACAGGAAACGCATGCAGCCTGACAAGACGACGGGCCTGGTGGTCAACAATATGAAGGCCCTTGCAGAGAAGCGCGACTGCGGTATCGTGTTCGGTGCACCCAGGATCATAGATGACAAGCTCTACAATTGCGTTCTGTTCGCCAGTGCCGACGGGATCGTCACGCACAAGAAGATCGTGCCCTCCGCCGACGGCGTCTTCGACGAGACGGATGTGTTCGAATGGGGCGACACCACAACGATGTTCGAATTCAGAGGCCTGAAGATCGGGCTCTGCACAGGGCAGGAGCTGAAGACCCATGCGATACCCAGGCACTATGCGGAGAAGGATGCCGATATCGTGATCGCCGTGGCCGCATTCACTGAAGAGCAGATGGCGGGAATGGAGAAGATCGCCGTGTCCCGTGCCGTCGAGAACAGGATCTATGTGATGCTGGTCAACATGGTGGGAGAGGACCCCGGGAAGAAGATGGCTGGGAGGAGCATGCTCATATCCCCTGACGGAGAGATCGTCGAGAGATTCAGCGATTCCACCGATCTGAGGGAGATCCGTCTCGAGGATGATTTCCTGGATGCGGTGGCAGGACGCAAACTGATCCCGGAGCCAGTGCTCAAAGGCTAACGTCCGAGTTCCTTATGGGCGCTGCCCAGTTGCCCGGCCGCCTGAGCGGCCAAAGTAGACAGCTCGCCTGCCAGAACCGTGGCGGCGACTATCTCGGCGAACTTCCTGGCCTTGCCGTCCCCTTTGCAGCCCATGATCTCCAGCGCTTCCGATTGCGAGGGGAGCCTTGTACCGCCTCCGACGGTGCCGACCTCCACAGCCGGCATCCTTATGGCGATGTAGAGGTCACCTTCAACATCCTCGCAGGTGGTCATGCACAGGCTGGCCTCCACCACGTGAGCGGGGTCCTGCCCTGTGGCTATGTAAACTGCGGCGGCCATATTCGCGGCATGGGCATTGAATCCCATGCTGCCCGCCATGGCACTGCCGATGAGATTCTTCCTGATGTTCGTCTCCGTCACGGATGCGGCCGTGGTGTGAAGCTTCGACTCCACGAGAGCACCGGGTATGATCGCCTCGGCCAGGACCGTTTTCCCTCGCCCGTTCATCGCATTTATCGCCGCGGGCTTCTTGTCTGTGCACATATTGCCTGAAACGGATATCATGACCGCCCCGGTCTCATTCTCGATGAGCCTGCACACCGCCTCGGTCGCTATGGTGGCCATATTCATACCCATGGCATCCCCCGTATCATAGGAGAACCTGAGGAACAGGTTCCTGCCGTTGGGGAAGGGCTCTATCGTCAGGAGCCTGCCGTGTTTCGTGGTGGCGGAGACGGCATCATCTATCGCCTCGGGGTTCTCGCATATCCAATTGATGACTTTCACGGAATGGTCTATGCCCTCGGTCCTGAAGACGGGGGCCCGGGTCATAGCATCCGACAGCACCTTGGTCCTGGCTCCGCCCGATTCGGATATGACTGACATCCCCCGGGACACGGAGGCCACCAAAGCGCCCTCCGTGGTGGCCATCGGAACGAGGAAGGGGCCTCCCGCATAGTCCCCCCGTATGAAGATCGGGCCTGCGAATCCCAGAGGGACCTGGGTGACGCCGATCATGTTCTCTATGTTCTTAGAGGCCGTCTCCGGATCGAAGGAATAATCCCCTATCGCATCCAGCTTCGTCTCCGTGAGATCGGACACCGCTTTGCGCCTGTCATCCACGTCGGCGCGGCTGCGCCCTCTGTTCTTCAGCCCCTTTCGGTCGACCATGCAATCTCATATTGCGAAGCGTAAATATAGGTTGCCTTAGGGCTCAGAGCTTCTTCTGCAGCTTCCCGTCCTTCTTCTTGCGAACAACGGACGTTCCCTGCTTGGCCGCAAGGGTCTTGGCGTACTCGTCCGCCTCCGCCTTGGTCCTGAATCGCTTCGTGGCTATGGGCGCACCTTCGGGCTTGACCTGCCATCCTCCGTCAGGGTGAGTGGACACGACCTGCCTTCTCTTGCGTGAGGCCCCGGATCCCTCTTTCTCCGCCGGCTTCTTCTCAGTTTTAGGCTCCTCGTTTGCCATGGTATTTAAGTATGTCGCAATGAGCTTATTATGCTTCGCAAAGCCCCGCCTCACTGAGGCTGCTCCTCACAAGACACGGCCCTGCTCTTCAGCAGGAGTATATGGGCCGAGACCGCCGCCCCCACCACAGGGAGGACCAGCAGGGCGATCCCGTTCGCCATGATGATGCCGGAGATCACCAGCATCGACCACAGGAATATCAGGGCGTATGCCTTCGTCCTCCGGGATACCCCTTTTCCTTCCCGGTAATTCTCTATATACTCGCCGAAATAGCGGTTGCCGGTGATCCAGCCGTACATCCTGGGACTGCTGGTGCTGAAGCACAGCGCCGCAACTATGACGAATGGGGTGGTGGGGAGTATCGGAAGCGCGACCCCGATGCCCCCTATCACCATAGCGACGGACCCTGCTGCCACCAGCGCCGTGCGTTTCGCCCTGTTCATACTGAGTTCGTCGCCCTCATGCGGTCCGCATGGCTGAGCTTGGACAGGCGTATGACCTCTTCCATGTTCAGGGACATGGCCTTGGCGATGCGTTGCCCGTAGTCCCTGTCTGCGAGATAGCAGTGGGCCGCATGACGGTACTTTATGTTCTCTGTAACAGGACCCATGTTCCTCGCCGTGTTCTCTATCAGGAGGGCTTTCTTCTCCTCGGTGATGAGGCGGTACAGGTCCCCGGGCTGGTAGAAGCAATCGTCAGTGGGGTCCTCCTTCGGCTCATAGCGGTCCATATCCCCTTCCAGCGGCAGCGGGGGCTCCCTGTGGTCAGGCTGGTCCAGCCACTCCCCGTAGCTGTTCGGCGTATAGGAGAGGACCGATCCGTAATTGTCGTCGACGCGCATCTGACCGTCGCGGTGGTATGCGTGAACCGGTACCTTGGGGGCATTGACCGGTATCAGATCATGATTCACGCCGAGGCGGTACCTCTGCGCATCCCCGTAGGAGAAGAGCCTGCCCTGGAGCAGCTTGTCGGGGGAGAGGCCTATCCCCGGGACGAGGTGGGCGGGATTGAATGCGGCCTGCTCCACCTGGGCGAAATAATTGTCCGGGTTGCGGTTAAGCTCCATCACGCCGACCTCTATGCGGGGGTACTCCTTGTAGCTCCACACCTTTGTTATGTCGAAGGGGTTCTCCCTGTGGTTCCTGGCCTGCTCCTCCGTCATGATCTGGAAGTAGAGGGTCCACTTGGGGAATTCGCCCCTCTCTATCGCATGATAGAGGTCATTCTGGTGGCTCTCCCTGTCCTTCCCGATGATCTCCTCGGCCTCCCGGTCCGTCAGGTTCTTTATGCCCTGCTGGGTCCTGAAGTGGAACTTGACCCACACGCGCTCCCCTTCCTCGTTATAGAGGCTGAAGGTGTGGCTGCCGAATCCGTGCATATGGCGGTAGCTTGCGGGAATGCCCCTGTCGGACATCACTATGGTGACCTGATGCAGGGCTTCGGGAAGAAGGGTCCAGAAGTCCCAATTGCTCTGCATGGACCTCATGTTCGTCCTGGGGTCCCTCTTTATCGCGTGATTCAGGTCCGGGAATCTCAGGGGGTCCCTCAGGAAGAACACAGGGGTATTGTTCCCCACGAGGTCCCAATTCCCGTCCTCTGTGTAGAACTTCACTGCGAATCCGCGTATATCCCTCTCGGCATCCGCGGCTCCCCTCTCCCCGGCAACGGTGGAGAACCTTACGAAAACATCCGTCTTCTTCCCTATCCCGGAGAACACCTTCGCCTTCGTGTACTTGGTGACGTCTTGCGTCACGGTGAACGTCCCGAAGGCACCCGATCCCTTGGCATGCATCCTTCTCTCAGGTATGACCTCCCGATCGAAGTGGGCCATCTTCTCCAGGAACCATGTGTCCTGAAGCAACATCGGGCCTCTGGGCCCTGCGGTCAGTGCGTTGTCGTTGTCCGGAACGGGGGCTCCGTTCTTGCTTGTGAGAGGTCTCCTGCCATTCATGGATTCGGACCTGCTTGTCCCTATAAAAAGAAATCACCGGGAACCCCGGAATGGAAAATTATAATCCGTGGATGCTATATCCAGCAACATGGCGGATGAGGCTTACGAAGCGATGTCCAAAGCCAAACGGCAGAGGGACAGCGGGAACATCAAAGGCGCGGTGGCCACCCTTGAGGCCTACCTGGAGAAGGATCCGCACAACACGAAGCCCCGTCTGCTCTTGGCGGAGATCCTGGTGTACGGATCCGACAGCAGGTCCTACGGCATGATGCAGCTGGATATCATATTGGACCTTGAACCGGACAACCACGATGCCAGGAAGGCGCTGGTCACGGTACTGAAGGACAAGAGGAAGAACGTCGAAGAATGCGACAGGCACTACCGATACCTGGTTGAGCACTGCCCCGGGGATGCGGAGCTCATGAACAGCTACGCCATATTCTGCAAGCTGCAGCTGGTTGACTTCGACAGGGCGGAGGAGTTCTATCTGCGGGCGATAGCCCTGGAACCGAGGAACTCCGGCTGCAGGATGAATTACGCCTATCTTCTGGCCGGGGATATGGACAGGCCCGAGGATGCGAAGGAGCAGCTGGAGACCATTCTCTCCTATGATCCTTCAGATGCCAAGGCCCAGAAGGCGCTCGCACAGCTAATGGAGAGACGTTTCAATCCCGACGGGACACCGAAGAAGAAGCGCCGCTTCTTCAGAAGAAGATGATCCCCGTACGCTGGACACTACTTAACGCTGTAAATAAATAATAGCGACGGGCATTCAGACGCCAGGTGAGTCAGATGACTGCTAAGGAGCTTAAAGGAAGCAAGACAGAGAAGAATCTCATGGAGGCATTCTCCGGAGAGAGTCAGGCCAGGACGAAATACACATACTACGCCTCTCAGGCCAAGAAGGAGGGCTACGAGCAGATCGCAGAGATATTCATGGAGACCGCCGAGAACGAGAAAGAGCACGCAAAGCTCTGGTTCAAGGAACTCCACGGCGGAGGGGTCCCCATGACGATCCAGAACCTGAAGGACGCTGCGGCCGGTGAGAACTACGAGTGGACGACCATGTACTCAGATTTCGCCAAGGTCGCCAGGGAAGAGGGCTTCGTGGACATCGCCAAGGCCTTCGAGAGCGTCGGCAGCATCGAGAAGCTGCACGAGGAGAGATACCTGAAGCTCCTGAGCAACATCGAGAACGGACTCATTTTCGAGAGGGACGAGGTAGTCATGTGGAAATGCCGCAACTGCGGGTACATACATGTGGCGAAGAAGGCCCCGAAGGAGTGCCCTGCCTGCAAGCACCCGCAGGCATACTTCGAGATCAGGGCTCAGAACTGGTGAAACCCCTTCCCCACCTTATGGTGGGACCTATTCTCTTTTTATCCTGCATCAGCCTACGCATTCAGCATGAACACCATCGATGTGCCTGAAGTTGAAGCGAAGTTCGCCTACCTTGACCCCGAAGAGATGCGCTGCATGATCAACAATCTCATATGCCGTGACGGCGACTGCCGCAGATGCAGCTTCGTATCCGACGGGTCGCTGTCGTACCTCACCGATTCCATATGCAACGAGCTCGAGATCATAAGGTACCTCCTGGGAGAGGACTTCGATGACGAGGACGATGAATCGTCCTGCGGCTGCGGATGCAGCTGTGACAGCGAAGACGAGAAGGACTGATCACTTCAGCCTTATCGTCTCCAGATTCAACGGGGCCTTCGTCTCTATCCTGTATTTCTGATATATGGAAGAGGCGAGGTCCATACATTTTCTGTCCTCCCCGTGCCCGATTATGACCTTTGTGGGTCTGGGCTCCATGGTGGATATGTACTTCATCAGCTGTCTGCGGTCAGAATGGCCGGAGAAGCCGTCCACGGTCTCGATGTTCATCTTGACATCCAGTTTTATGTTCCTGCCTCTGTCGTGAACGGTGATGTCCTTCCTGCCACGCTGTATCATCCTTCCCGTCGAGCCCTCGCTCTGATATCCGACGAACAAGAGCCAGTTCAGCGGATTATCCGCCCATTCCTTGAAGTACTCCATGACCGGCCCGCCGGTCATCATACCGCTGGTCGCCAGGACTATGCACGGATCGGGGGAATGGCATATCTCCTCCCTCATGGCGGATGTCTCCACTCTGCGGAATATTGGAGAAAGGAAGGGATTCTCATTCTGCTGGAATATCTGGGTCTTCAGGCTGCTGTTGAGGAACTCGGGATATGCCGTATGTATGGCTGTGGCCTCCCATATCATACCGTCCAGATAGACGGGCATCTGGGGCAGCCTTCCTGTGCGCATCATCTCCTCGATGACGAGCATGACCTCCTGGGACCTTCCCACGGCGAAGACGGGTATCAATACCTTACCGCCCTTCTCCGTGGCCTGCTGCAGCAGATCATGCATCTCCTGGGATGCCTCCATACGGCTGGGCTGGTTGTCCTTGGCCCCACCGTATGTGGATTCTATCACCAGGGACTCGAGGCGTATGAACTTGTTGACTGCGGGATTGAAGAGCCAGGTCTTCTCGAATTTGTTGTCCCCGGAGAATGCGACATTATGGAATCCGTTGCCTATGTTGAAGTGGGCCACCGCTGATCCCAGGATGTGCCCCGCATTGTGGAATGTCAGCCTCACATCGGGGGATATATCGGTCGTCTTATCGTAATTGATCGGTATAACGTGCAGTATCTCGTTCCTGACGTGGGACGCCTCGTAGGGCGCTTTTTTCGCCTCACCGTAGATCAGCTTGATGAAATCGAGCTGCAGCATGGCCATGAGGTCCCTTGTGGGAGGTGTGCAGTAAACGGGGCCGTCGTACCCGTACTTGAAGAGCACCGGCAGGATCCCGCAGTGATCCATATGGGCATGGGTTATCACAACGGCGTCTATCTCGCTGAGAGGCTGCATCTCCGGGACGTTGAAGTACGGGAACCCGTCGCTGGACGGGTCTATCCCGGAATCTATGAGTATCCTGCTCTCCTTCGTCTGAAGAAGCGTCGCCGATCTGCCGACCTGCCTGAAGCCTCCGAGGGCCGTCATCCTGACGAACTGCTCCCCGGACTCCAGGGTGGGCCTGGATATCTTGCGGCCTATGCGCCTGAGTATCTCGGTCCTCTCCTCCCTGTTGTGCCTCAGATATCCTCTGACATCCGAGATCGTCTTGGAGTGTATGGGCGGAGCCCTGACAGGCTTTATGTTCCATCCGGTATCAGCTCTTATCTCGTTGAGGAGCTGACCCCCCTTGCCAACTATGACATGGGGGTTTGTGGCCTCGACCATGACCACGCCCGTATCATAATCGAAGAACATGTCCGTTATGTTGGCATCCGCCGGGGACATCTCCTTTATCCTTGCCTCAACGTCGTCGGAATCACTGAGGGACTTGGGATCCGGTCTTATGTCGAATCTCTTCCTGAGCTGGTTGGCCAGCTGCTTTGTGATATTGGAATCCTCAGAGAACTTCTCGAAATCCTTGGAATATATGACGACTATCGGTCCTTCGAATTCGATGCCCGATATATCTATCTCAGCTGGCACTATTTTGCGTATCTCCTCACGTAGCGTGTCGAAGAGTCTGTCCGTATTCATCTCGAACCCTGTCTATAATGTATGGAATGCGTTTGATAAGGGGTTTGATGGAGATTCAGTTGGGATATCTGAATCCGAGCTCTGCCACGCGTGCCCTTATGTCTTCCTCGGGAACGGACTCGAAGCCGTCCGGCCCGATGAAGGATATGAGCATGCCGTCACCGGATGCGGAGTCTCTCCTTATGGAGGAGTTGAGAGCCGCTATGGCGAGATCTATCCCTTCCTCGCGTGTCATGCCCTCTTTGTATTTCTCCTCTATGACACCCATGGCGAAGGAGGACCCTGATCCGACGGACATGTAGTTGTCCTCGATGTGCCCTCCAGCACCGTCGATGCTGAACACGTGGCCTCCGGTCTTGTCGTAACCTCCGACTATCAGGCCGACATAGAACCCCTGGCGTATTATGTTGGCAACCAGGGTCGATGCTGCCTTGACGGACATTGGCTCCCCCCTCTTCATGCTGTAGAGGGCCACTTCCGACTGAGCGTATCTGACCATGAGCTGGGCGTCACCCACCAGGCCTGCGATCGTCATGCCTATGTTATCTGCGATCTTGTAGACCTTCTGAACATTGGAGTGCGCTATTATGTGCCCCATCGTGGCTCTGCGTTCAGATGCCATGATGACCCCGTCCTTGCATTTCAGGCCGATCGTTGTCGTCCCGGTCTTTAAAGCGTCTTCAGCCATATGATATACCTTCCAGAAATCTGACTCCCTCAAAAGGCAGCTGTCATTCGACTTCTGCGGACAGCCTCATGCCTTTATGGCTTATAACCTTTTTCTTCCAGATTGCTATGCTCTGTCTCTTCTCGGATAGTATAGCCAGGTTATGACTGCGCCGATAAGTGCCAGCGCAGCGGTTACAAGGAATGTGTAACGGCTTGCGCTTACGAATTCAGGATATGTCGAAGGCACCAGATTGTCGGTGCTGCCCATGAAGATTGATATCATGAACATGGCTATTCCCAGGGCAACCATCATCCCGGACTGCCTCATTATAGCTATCACGGAAGCGGAAGCGCTGCTCTCCTCCCTTCTGCACAGTCCCATCATCACGTTGGTGTTGGGTGCCCCGAAGAGTCCATGGCAGATCCCTGTGAATATGAGCGCGATCATGACCACGAACAGAGGGGTCCCAATATCCAGGGTCGACAGCGTCAGCAGACCGAGGAATGCGGCGAGCATGCCGGCGGTAGGCAGTATGCGCCAATCCAGCCTGTCGCTGTATCTTCCCGCGAAGGGGGAGATCAGCACCTGGAATAAGGGCTGTATCAGCATGACCATGCCGGCCTCCGAGGCGGTCAGGGCGCCCACGCTCTGAAGGTACAGACTGACCATCATCACCACGGAATTGGCTGCGGCATAATTGAGGAAAAGCGATACGGAGGCCGATTTGTAGCCCTTATTGGAGAACATCGTAAGTCTGAGCGCCGGGAACTTCTCTGTCTTCTCTATGCGCACGAAGACCGGAAGAAGGGAAAGACCCACGGCGATAAGCACCGCACTGGTCAGGGACGGCAGTGTGAAGACCCCGTACATTATTAGCGCGATTGAGGCCCCATAGACAACAGACCCCTTGTAGTCGAAGGGCTCCCCCTCGGATGCGGGGGCCCCCTCCCTGAAATTGGCGAGCATGAGCATTGCCGCAAGTGCCAGCGGTGTGATTATGTAGAACGTGCTTCTCCATCCGAGTGCATCGGTGAGGATCCCGCCCAGCATCGGTCCCGTAAGTGCGCCCAGATAGACGAACATCGTGCTCAGGCCAAAGGCTGTGCCCCTGTTGCCGGGAGGGTACACATCCGTCAGCAGGGAGACGCTGGCCGTAAGTATGAATGAGGTCCCTATGCCCATGGCGGACCTGAACACCAGCAGGGATGCGAAATCCCAAGAGACCGAAGCCAGCAGAGAGAAGACCACGATTATGAACAGACCGACGTAGACGACCTTCTTCTTACCGCATATCTCAGACAGCCTGGCCGCAGGCACCAGGAATATGACTGAGGTCACGAAGAACGTGGTAACGATCAGGCTCATGCTGTGGGCCCCTACATTGAGATCGTTGCCCATTGATACAAGTGCCAGACTGACCATCATCCCCATCGCTGGCGATATGAATGCCATTATGCACGCAGCAGCCAACACCCTGCGCCTGACGTTCACGGGATGGTCCTGATATTCCATTGACGGCCAATCATGCATCCCCGATATATTTCTGTTTTCAGAGCCCTTAAAATATACGCTCACTCATGTTGAAACGAGGAGGGTAGTGCGTAAGTCCATTCCTCGGGCATGCATAGATACCTAATCCTATGCACCTCAACTGCAAGAACAGGATGGCCGCGCGTCAAGGCTTCAGCCCTTGCCCCCTCACTTCTCCCCGCTACCGTATTCCAGGTATCCGTAAAGGAGAACGGACAGACCCGTTCCTCCCGCCGCTCCCGTGACCGCCAGGGACAATATGAAGGCTGTCCCCAAGAATGCCTGCACCGCCCAATCGGCAGCGGCGGTCGCTATGAGAATGGATCCCGCGATCATGGCGCGCTTTGCGCTCAAGCCCTTATGCAAAATTGCCGCCAAAGCTCCCAGCACTGCACCCATGATCGCAAACGTGCATCTGGCACATAGGGGCATCTGCGATCCGTTCAATATCAGGGACCTGCCCTCCTGCTGATGGCACACCATATCCCCGAAGGCATACAGCACATCCGGGAAGAAGATGCTCCAACGCCGATCGGTTATCCCTATAGATCCGCCGAGACCGGCATATGCGCCGTACGGAGCGCTGAAGGGCGCCGCGAACATCAGCACCGTCAATGCCGCCGCGGATATGAGTACCGCGGAGAGGATGGTCTCGGTCTTCACACTCTCTGATTCCCCGGAGGATATAATTCTGTTTCCTCACACCGACATCTGCGACAGAACGTAGAATATCGTTAACGAGATCGGAACCATCAGGCCGAACCTGAACACCGTGTCGGGGCCGCCTCTGGATGTCAGAGCAGGCGTCAGGACGGATATGAGGGCAGCAAGCATTACCAGGTATATCGGCAGGATACCGGCGATCCCGGACATTCCTGAGGAGCCCGTCATCTCAGATATGGGCGCAAGCATCATCATGCTCATCCCAAGTATCAGAGGAGCGAACACAGACGCTGTCCCGGTCATCATGTCCAGGGTGCTCTTGAGCTTGTTCTCTATCCCGTTCCTTATTCCTTCCTGGTCCTGCAGCTGGTGAGCCACGCTCACCGCAAGTCTTCCTGATTCCCGCAGGTCCTTCTCGGACGCCCTTTGCACATCTGCGTATTTGGAGGCCAGGAAAGGAGATACTGAAGAGAGGGCCATTGATATGGCGGATGCTGTATCTCCTCTGCACAGTACCATCTCTCTTGACAGGGATCCCGCGATCCTTGCGCAGTCCTTCCTGGCACTCAACGATCCCACAAGCGCGCTCTCATAATTCTCGCCGGATATCAGCCTGTTCCCGAGATCGAAGAGAGCATCCCTCAGAGATGCCTCGGACCTCTTCCTTTTGGTCTCTGCGGCCACTTTAGGGTAGACCGCAGCCGCTGTAAGCGCACCGGCCAGCCCGAAGGGGAATGTGATGCATTCCGTGATCCCCATGCCGGACTCCATGCAGACGAGGACTAAAGGCACAGCTGCCATCATCGTAATGGTATATTTCCAAGGCTTCCCCGAAGCGTTCCCGGCGAAGGGGTTCCTGCTCCTTATCGACATAACGGCAAAGGCCACCAGTGCCGGGATCAGGATCAGGGTTATGAATGCCACAGATGTCGGATCCAAGGCCATTCCGCTGCCCATGCCCATTATCGGCATTATCGAGACAAGGATCATGGGCAGCATTATCCCGAGACCGAATATCAGCATGCACGGAGTGCTCAGCTTCGAGCTGTAGGATTCCCCCATCAGCCTGAGACCGGTAAGGACGGTCTCCTCCGCATCCCCGATCATCTCCGATCTTCTTACACCGTCGGATGTGTCGGCGGCGGTTATCAGCATATGCACGGCTCTCCTGAAGGGCGAGAGCTGGGACGGCAGCGATGACAGAAGATCGAGAAGGCCCTGGTTTATGCCGTCCGTTCTCCTGCAGTCCGCATCGCGGACTATCCCGGCGAAGAGGGAAGCGATGTTCTTGGGCCCGTTGGCGGCCACATCCCTTACGGCCGAGTCCAGGGAACCGTTGGATCTCAGCGAGACCGACATCATGCCGATCACTGTGGGTGCCTCGTTCAGCATAACCTCGGGGCTGCATGCGGTCTTATGCTCCGACATCGACACGTAAACGGCGACAGGTAGCAGTATAAGGGCCGGGATCGCACTGAGAAGAGTTGTAAGGCCCCAGAGGTCGGTCAGGATCATACCCGCAGCGACGGAGAGCACCCCCGCTATCACGGAGAACTGCTCTCTCGCGTTCATTCCCCCTCACCCCCGAATCTTGCGAAGCGGAGCCGGAAAGCCCCCATTATATCGTCGTAGGAGGTGACCCCGGAGGACAGATGCTTGGACAGGAAATCATTGGCCATCACTATCCACTCCGGCCCGAGGAATCCGCCCCCGTGCCTCTTGGACATCTCAGAGAGGAACTCCCTCATGGCCGCCCTCACCGAGATCTCCTCCAGCATCTCCGCCTCGGTTATCCCTATCTCCGACATTATCCTGCGGATCGCACCGGACGATGTGAGGGCGGCCGCAGATGACAGATCGATGAACTCTCCCGGCCTGGACCCTGTGGACACAGCCTCCGAGAGCCTCCTGACCTGTCTCTCCTCGCCTCTTCCTCTGAAGGAGCCCATGGTCACCAGGAAGTCCGTGGCCATGAACGCCTCAGGGGATATCTCCATGTCATGGACCACTCTGTCGTAAACGGATCTTGCAGAGTCGCCGTGTATCGTCCCCAGAATGGAACTGCCGGCACGACCCGTCCTCATGCTCTGGTAGAGGGTCCTTGCCTCGTCCCCCCTCACCTCTCCGAGCACTATGGCCGACTCCCCTAGCCTGAGCGACACCCTGAGCGCTTCATCCGCCCTCCTCTTGGCGTCCCCTTCCATGCGGTCATCGATGAGCATTGACTGCACCTTGTATCCCATGGACCTCATCCTCTCCCCCGGCAACTCCATGGTATCCTCGATGGTCAGTATCCTCTGGGATACCGGGAACTCGAAGAGCAGGGCCGACAGGAGGGAGCTCTTGCCAGAGCCCCTGGCGCCGCAGATGAGGAAGGTGGACCGGTTCTCCACCAAGAATGAGAGAAGACCGGCCGTGTACGGATCGATGGACCCGTTGGCTATGAGCCTGGTAGTGGTCCACGGCATCCGGGAGTGCTTCCTTATCGCCACGGAGTCGCCGTTTGGACTGAGCGGATACCCCACGACGGTAGCTCTCGCGCTGCCGCCGTCCATGTCCGTCTCCAATATAGGATTCGTCTCGCAGTAGAGCAGGCCACTCTCCCTCTTCAGCACGTTTATGAGATTCCTTATCTCCTTGGGCTCCGCCACAAGGTTGGTCCTGCATCTGACGTGGGAATTGAGCCCGCTGACTTGATTCAGTGTTATGTGGATCCTGTTGTTCTCGCAGGGTGCATCGATATAGATGTCCTCTATACGGGAGTCCCGCAGCAGGACATCGAATATCCCCAGACCCAACGTGTGCCTGTAGACCGTCTCGCAGATGTCGGACACGAGCACTCCTGACACATCCTCTTCCGCCTTCTCGAATCTCTTCCTAAGGAAGGCCCCCGCCAGGGACATGACGGTCTGCCTGTCCATGCTCCCGCCCTTCTTCCTGTAGATATCTCGAACATGATCTATCGCCGCGGATACGGAATCGCCTATGTCCCCGTGGTAAGAGTATTCGTCAGGCATCACATTGTATTCTATCTCGCCGTCCTCCGTTCTCACGACGACTACCTTCCCGTCCGGCAGGTCGTAGGATTCAATGACCTCCATGCCGGATATGTCGCCGACCGCCCAGGTGTCCGCATAAGCGGGTTTCCTCCTGACGCAGCGCCTGCCTATCCGGGTCAGGCTGTCAGACACCGTCGGCGTCTGGGAGCTCCTCTCAACACAATCCGGCCTCTTCTGAGCATCCTCGGAGAACCCGGATCCGCTGACCGGGAAATCGTTGTATGCGAGTATGTCCCCACAGGCCCTATCGTCCAGTATTCGGGTCATCCTCAGACCCCCACTACCCTGTATGCGGATTTGACTATGTCATCGGAGACTTCCTTCAGCATGGAATCGATCTTGTCGATGGCCTTATGGGTGCGTATGTTGCAGGCGGCGCATCTGTCGTCATCTAAAGGCGAAGAGTCCAGGATCTTCCTGGCCGGGTCCACGTCCATTTCCGGGAAATCCGCCCAGATGTCCTTCATGAGGTTGTCCATGGAACCGGGGCACGTCAGGCATCTGCCCCCTCCGTTGCAGAATGCGTCCTTGGCCACAAGATCGATCCTTGACAGATCGTTCAGTATCCTGACCGCATCCCCGGAGTACTCCTTGTCCATGCCCCTGTGCAGGATTATCCTCTCAGGCTCACCTGAATCAATGATCTTAGCCCTCATGCACCGCAGGCATCCGTCGCTGCCGTAATCCGATTCGCCTTCACAGTCGTCGCACACGATCCTCAGAACATTCGATTCCTTCTTCTCCTCAGTCTTCCTGCGGAAGCTGAATATCGATTTTAGATTCATGAAATAAAGAGCTCTCTAGACGTTCTATTAAAAAGAAACCGTACAGTTAGTCAGGAAGCCTTAATTACAGGTGCGCTGAATAGAAGCGCATGGAAATTCTTGCACCTGCGGGATCGCCCGAGGGATTGGTAGCAGCGATAAAAGGCGGATGCGATGCCGTTTACATGGGTGGGCCCGGTTTCGGGGCCAGGGCTTTCGCCAAGAATTTCACCGATGCGGAGCTGGAGGGCGCCATAGAGTATGCCCACAGGCACGGTGTCAAAGTCAACGTCACCGTGAACACCATCATCAAGAATTCTGAGATGGGGGCCGCCGTCTCCTATGTGCAGTTCCTCAAGGACATAGGCGCAGATGCAATTATAATCCAGGATCTGGGTCTTTTGAATTCCATTAAGCACATACCCATAGCGAAGCACGCCTCCACTCAGATGGGGATACATTCCAGGGAAGGGCTGCAGTGGTGCGCTGACAACGGCATAAGCCGTGCCATATTGGCAAGGGAGCTTACTCTGGACGAGATAGAGGAAATAGTCAGGGACTCTCCCGTGGAGACGGAGGTCTTCATACAGGGAGCCATGTGCTACTCCATGTCCGGAGGATGCCTGTTCTCGAGCATCGTGGGCGGCAGGAGCGGCAACAGAGGCGAATGCGCCCAGCCCTGCAGGAAGAAGTACCATCTGCCGGAGGGCGACGGGTATTTCCTGAGCAACGCCGACATCTACGGGATGGAGGCCATGGACCGGCTCAGGAGCGCAGGGATAACCTCCCTTAAGATAGAGGGTCGCATGAGGAGCCCTGCTTACGCTTATCTCTCCTCCAAAGCCTATTCGATGGCCAACAAAGGTATGGCCGGTGAGGAGCTTGACGGTACGATCTCGCTCCTGAAGACGGTGTTCAACAGAGGATTCTGCCAAGGCTACCTGGGGGGCGTGGATTCTCTTGTGCAGTCCTCTTATCCGGACAACAGGGGCCTCTTCATGGGATCTTTCGAGGTCAGGAACAAGAAATTCCCCATAAAAGGCACCGATATAAATTTCAAAGACGGGATATCCCTCTTCAAATCCGATACCAAGGTGGGAGGCTTCAAGGTGGCTGACCACAACTGGGCCGTGGCGCCCTTCGCCATACCCGACGGCATGTATGACGTCTACCGAACGTACGATCCCAGACTGGACGAGATAAAGAACCTGATCGGCAGGGCCCCGAAGCTCTCGGGCGGCAAGGTCCGGAGGGGCGCGCCTGAGTTCAGCATGCCCAAAGCCGAGCGTCGGACGAAGAAGGCCGATATCTCCGTCTACGTATCCTCGATGAAGGTTCTGGATGCGGTTCTGCCGTATGCGGACAGGATATACTATGACGGCGAAAGCATCGGGGAAGCGAAAGAGGCGTGCACCGGCGCCGGGAAGGAGTTCGTAAGGGTGCTGCCCCGCTTCGAACCCTTCGTGTCCGACAACGGCGAATATCCTGTGATGGCACATAATCCCGGGCAGGTACAGGCCTACAGAGGGAGAAGGACCTACGGCAGCTACATCATGAACATGTTCAACTCCGCCTTCCCGGACTCGCTTTATCAGACGACTCTGTCGGTGGAGATGACCCGAAACGAGATCAGGGAGACGGTTCAGTACTATCCCGGGAGAGTTGAGCAGATGGTGTTCGGCAGGACGGAGCTCATGTTCACGAGGGACCCTCATCTGGCACAGTGCGTTCTCAGGGATGAGAGAGAATACGAGTTCCCGGCGTACAGGGACGGCACGGGGGCCCGGATACTCAACTCCTCTGACACCATGCTCCTTGACCGCGTAGGAGAGCTGGAACGCTACGGCGTGGATTCCCTGGGCATAGACCTGAGGAAGAGGCCGGTGAAGCTGGCATCAGAGGTCGCGTCCGCATTCCGCAGAAGGGATACGGGACGGACAGAGGAGATAAGGCGCCTCTGCGGAGGGACCCTTAACACGGGGCACTACCTTCGCGGAGTGTGACCTCTAACTGTAGCTCCCCTCTTTAATAGTCTTACCGCGGCGTCTTCTATACCATGAGAATGGGCAAGAACGCCGAAGGCGGCTTCATGGAAGCCGTCGCGGCGATGATGGTTGTGACTGTGGCACTGTCGATGTTCTTGAGCGTCGTCGCGACGACCGGCTCTCAGGAGAACGGGGTCCCGGAGATAAGGACGGACTATCTCGATGATCTCTCGGTCTCAGACGGGGCTGTTGTGGGCGATGTCTCCCCTGACATGGAGGTCCAGAAGGACTTCGCGGGATTCTCCTGCATAAGGCTCCGGGCCCATGTCGCAGGAGGGACCGAGGTCTACGAGATAACGGCAGGCACTCCCACTGAAGGTGACGTACTATGCGAAACAGGCATCATACTGCTGAAGGATGATAAGGGCAGGAGCGTCCCTGTGGTATACGAGGTGGCCGTATGGCTCTGATCCGTAACAGGAAAGGGATGCTTTCCTCCCTGGATGCGATGATCTTCCTTTCAGTTATGGTGCTTGTATCGGCGGGACTGTTCGCATACGCATCCTTCGAGAACCCGGAGACGATAACATCTAAGGATGTGGCCGATAGCTTCTTCTCCGCAGAGCTCAGAGCATCCGACCTCTACCCTACCGAGGACGATCAGACTGCGCCGATATGCGACATCCTGGCCGCCTGCATAAACTCAGGGAATCTGACAAAGGCGAAGGAATATACCGAGAAGGTGATGAGGGATCTGATACCCAGGCACAGCTCGTTCTTGGTGGAGATGGAATTCAACGGCAAGGTTCTGACTGCGGGCGCAGCAGGCTCCGGGGTATCATCATACTATGAAACGGAGTATGCCACGGCCGGCGGTCCCCTGAAGGTCGTCGTATGCATATATTAGGCGCCGAACTTCTCGGATCTGTTGGCAAGGTCCATGCATATGGGCAGGAGATCGTGACCTCTGATGCGTCCCAGGCGGCCCTTCGCACAGCCGTACTCGCTGTATTCCTCGGCATCATCCCTTATCATACCGCCGGTGTAGATCGTCAGAGGCACCGGGTCACCGGTATGGTCCCCTGTGGTGGATGGGGTGCTGTGGTCGGCCGTGAAAACCACGACCAGATCATCGGGCATGTTCTCCCTCAGATACTTCGCCGCCTCATCCACTTTCCTTATGACCTCCATCTTCTTAGCGTACAGCATATCGTGACCGCAAACGTCCGGGGCCTTGAAGTTCATCAGCACGAAATCGTGATCCTCTAAGGTCTCCAATGCTATCTGGGTCTTCAGTATCATATTCGTATCTGATCCCCCCGTGCATGCCGGAGGGAGGTCTATGACATCGAGTCCGCATACTCCGCATATGCCCTTTATCATGCCTACCCCTGCCACACAGGCCCCGGAGATGCCGTTGACCTGAGGGAAGGGATCTATGTCAGGGAAGGACCCGGCACCCCTCGGCAGCAATATGTTCGCCTCCGGGAGCCCGGCCTCTCTCCTCTTCTTGTTGACAGGATGATCCTTCATCCTCTCGTAAGACAGCCTGACGAACTCGTTCACGACCTCTGCCGTGAGGGCCGCATCAGGCACCAGCGGTTCAGAATCCAGTATCCTGGTATTTTCATGGGGGTCCGCGTCCGTGACCTTGGAGCTCAGGCCTGGGCCCCTGAGAAGCAGTGCCGCCCTGTGCTCTGTCCCCTCTTTGACGGTGACCTCGATCCCTTTGATCATCATGCCAGAAAGGGATCTCACAAGCTCCGTCGTGTCCGGGGCCCTTATGCGCCCGGCCCGGCGGTCCAGGATGTTGAGGTCCTCATCAACGGTACCGAAATTGCATCTGAATGCAACGTCCCCCCTCTTACCGATCAGACCTATCCCGGCGGCCTCGAAGGGCCCGCGCCCGGTATACACCTCTTTGGCGTTGTACCCAAGAAGAGAAAGGTGGGCAGTGTCGCTTCCCGGCCTTATCCCGGGAGATATGACGTCCATTATGCCGGAGTTGCCGTTCGACACGAACCAATCGATATTGGGCGTGTCCACGGCCTGCAGCGGAGTCTTGCCTCCGAGCTCCGGGCATGCTCTGTCCCCCATCCCGTCCATTATGACGAAAAGTATCCTCTTCCTGGGAACGGCCATCTTCAGTTCTCCAGCTTCTTAAGGACCCAGGCCATGTTCTTGCCCAGGTTATGCATGGTGCGCATGCCCTCTTCGTCCTTCTCGAAATCCCCGGGCAGACGCGCCAGGCTCATGTTCCAGTAGGAAGAGCTGACGACCACCATCTCATTGATCATGAAGAAGTGATTGATGCTGTCCAGAGTGTGCGTGGAGCCTGCGCGCCTGGCAGGGGACACGGATGCGCCCACCTTCCTCCACAGACGGTTCCCGGCACCGCCGTTCATGTACCCGATCCTGTCGATCAGCGCTTTGGCCTCGGTCGTAAGGTCAGAATAGAATGTGGGAGAACCTATTATCACGCCGTCTGCCGAGGTCATCTTCTCCGCGAACTCATTCATCCCGTCGTCCGGGAGAGAGCATCTGAGATTCTTGTCCCGCTTGCAGGTGCCGCAGGCAGTACATCCCTGGAGCAATCTTCCTCCTACCTGGATGAACTCCGTCTCTATTCCTTCCGATTCCAATACATCAAGAACGGCCCTTAGCATGCGGGCCGTGTTCCCGTCCTTATGGGGACTGCAATTGAATGCCGCTACTTTCATATTCTCCACCTCATGCGTCCGGCCACAGCTCGTGGGCCAGCTCTCTGAGCTTGAACTTCATGATCTTCCCGCTGGCGGTCATGGGGTACTCGTCAAGGAACGCGATGTACTTAGGCGTCTTGTACCATGCGATCTTCCCTTTGCAGAAGTCCATGACGTCTTGCTCCGTTATGTCGACACCTTCCTTCTTTATAATGAAAGCCCCGGGCTGCTCTCCGTATTTCACGCTTGGCACCCCGACGACCTGCACATCCTTCACGCCCGGCATGTTGTAGATGTAGTCCTCTACCTCCTTGGGGGAAACGTTCTCCCCGCCGCGGATGATCATGTCCTTTATCCTTCCCGTGACCTTGAAGTAACCCTCCTCGTCCTTAAGACCCAGATCCCCGGAATGGAGCCATCCGTCCTTGTCTATGGCCTTGGCGGTCTCCTCGGGCATCTTGTAGTACCCTTTCATCACATTGTAGCCGCGACAGCAGAACTCGCCCACCTCGTTCAAGTCGCACATCTCCCCCGTCTCAGGGTCGATTATCGCGGTCTCTATGCCCTGGAGGGTCTTCCCCACAGTGCTGCACTTTCTCTCGAGGGACGGCTCGTCATACCTCGTCTGGGTCATTCCCGGAGAGGACTCCGTGAGACCGTAGACTATGGTCACCTCGCTCATGTTGAGCTTCTCCACCACTTCTTCCATCGTCTTGATGGGGCACGGGGACCCTGCCATTATCCCTGTCCTGAGGCTGGAGAAATCGAATTTGTGGAAGAGCTTATGATTCATTATCATGATGAACATCGTGGGAACGCCGTAAAGCGAAGTGCACCTCTCGGTCTCCACCGAGGTCATCACCATCACCGGGTCGAAGCTCTCGCACACGACCATGGTAGAGCCGTGGTTTATGCAGGCCATTACCCCCAACACGCAACCGAAGCAATGGAACAGCGGAACGGGGATGCACACCCTGTCCTCCGGCCCATAGTTCATGTTCGCCCCTATCCAATAACCGTCATTGGCTATGTTGAAGTGCGAGAGCATCACGCCCTTGGGGAAGCCTGTGGTCCCGGATGTGTACTGCATCATGGTGACGTCGTGCACATCCACGGAATCCTTCCTCTCCCCGTACTCCTCATCGGTGGTCTGGGCGGCCATGGACTTGACCTCGGCCATGGAGTACATGCCGCGGCGCTTCTCCGGTCCCATGAAGATCACCCGTTTCAGATGAGGATATTTCTCGCTGCATATGGAATCCCTCGGCTGGGTCCTCAGCTCAGGAACGAGATCGTAAACCATGCCTACGTAATCGGAATGCTTCACTCCGTCTATGAGGACCAGATTCTCCATGTCCGACTGCTTCAGAACATAATCCAGCTCCTTCAGTTGATAATTGGTGTTGATGGTCAGGAATATGGTCCCGATCCTTGCGGACGCGAACATCAGGATGATCCAGTCCGGCACGTTGGTGGCCCAGACCGCTATCTTCTCCCCTTTCTTCACTCCCATGGCCATGAGGCCCTTGGCGACCCTGTCGACCTCTTCGCCGAACTCCTTCCACGAGAGACGGAAGTCCCTGTCCACATAGACCAGGGCATCGTTGTCCGGGTAGTTCGCTATGCATTTGTCGAGCAGGTCCCCGAGCCTCTCGTCGGTCGTTATCTCTTTGCGCGGAATGCAAGCCATGTTCCCACCTCAGTCCGGTGCGTAGAGCACGGCGAATATCTCCGCCGGACCGTCGACTGCGCCTATGAAGTGCGGGACCACTGAGTTGTAGTATGCAGTGTCCCCCTTGGAGAGTATGTGGTCCTCCTTGCCGTATCTGACCAATACTTTCCCCGAGACGACGATTATGAATTCCTCGCCCTCGTGGGACGACAGCTCCTTGACCTCATCCACTCCGATCTTGATGAAAAGGGGCTCCATGTGCCTGTCCGTCTTCCCTTTACCGAGGGGGAAATAGCGGTAATGGCCCTCTGCCCCCCTGTGGGACGAAGTCTCCTCGGCCCTGGCATCATGCTTCACTATGACGGGGTCCTTGATGTACTGGTCGTCCATGAACGTGCCAACCCTCTGACCGAGAGCGCGGGACAGCTTGATTATGGCACCGAGCGGGGGGTAGATCTTGCCGTCCTCCACATCCTCTATGAACTTGGTGCTCAGGCCTGTATTGGCAGATAACTGCTCCCTGGTAAGGTCCAGGCCCTCTCTGTACTTCTTCACCCTTAAGCCAAGCTTACCTGTGTTATCCATATACTGTCTCCGTTATAGCTCGGAATTATGCTCTTAAGATAAAAGATTAGCCTACGTAAGGACATGAGATGGCACATCTGATGGCGATGATGATGTGCCATTTCGACCATGGCTCTCATCCGCTTCGGCCGGAGGGGCGAGCAGTTGAGAACCTGCCTTGGAGGAGTCGTTCGCTCTGCTATCGAAAATAGAAAATTAGGGACGCTGAGCGTCCCAGTTTCAGTATTTATAGCCCCCGGCTCTCTCTCTCTCTCTCTCTTGAAGCTGCGACGTTCTCCCGATATGCGTCATTCCCTGATCTCGGCATCAAAATGCCTGTGGCTCCTTGGCCCGCAGCACTCTTTATTAACGCACAAGTCGAGTCCGGGCCTCATGTGCGAATCCGCTGTCGTTCTGGAATCGGCCGAGGGTACTGAGACTGTTATGCCCGAGGCAGCAATGGTGTGGGTCAAAGGAAGTGACATCGTTTGCGTGGATATCCTCGGCCGGGAGATGGCTGTCAACAACGCCAGGATCTCAGAGATAGATCTCATGGGGCACCGGGTCCTGCTGACGAGGCTTTGAATGCCCCTCAAGATCGCCGTATCGGGCAAAGGCGGTGTCGGGAAGACCACGGTCGCCGCATTGCTGGCGGCACAATACGCCAAGGCCGGGATGAACGTTATCGCCGTGGATGCGGATCCCGCTTCCTCACTGCCGGCGGCACTGGGCGTCCCCGAGGATGTCAGGGCAGGTATCGTCCCTCTGTCCCGGATGCTGGATCTGATAGAGGAGAGGACGGGCGCCAGGCCCGGTGAGGGCTACGGCGGGATGTTCTCTCTGAATCCCAAGGTGGACGACCTCGTGGAAAGATATGCCGTGCAGGGCATCGATGGCGTGAAGATCATGGTGCTGGGAACGATAAAGGCCCCGGGATCGGGCTGCTTCTGCCCCGAGAGCTCCCTGCTGAAGAACCTGATGTCCTACCTGGTACTGGAGGACGAGCACATCGTCATCCTGGACATGGAGGCGGGGTTGGAGCATCTGGGCCGTTCCACCGTGCGGTCGGTGGATGTTCTCTTGGTGGTGGTGGAACCCGGGCGTCGTTCCGTGGAGACCGCCGTGAGGATCACGGAGATGGGGCGCTCCCTCGGTGTCGGGAAGGTCCTTGCCGTTCTCAATAAAGTGAGCGATGATGCACAGGAGGCAGAGCTTCGCTCATTACTAGATGAGGGAGGCATAGGAACAGCCGCCGTAATACGCTATGATGCCGGTCTGATCTCAGGGGACCTGGCCGGCAGACCGACCGTCTCTCCGGCGGCGGAGGGAGCCATCACCGGGCTAGTGGAAATGATTATAGATGGCTTATGAAACCTGTATAAAAGACCCACCCAATACATTATAGCTTAGCAGAAACTCTATTAACTCATGGCTGAAGATTACCCCGAGATTCTGTCAATAGAGTGCCTCAGGAGGCCCTCCAAGCAAGAGTTCACTGAAGAGGAGATGGATCAGAAGGCCGAGGAGAGGACCCTGGACCGTACGTCCCGAATGGTACTCAAGAAGGCCATGAAAGACGGCACTGACACCGTATGGGACCGTCTCGAAAGACAGACGCCTCATTGCAAGTTCTGCCTTGACGGGATATCATGTCAGCGATGCGCCATGGGCCCCTGCAGGATAATGGGAGGGGACCGCACAAGAGGTGTCTGCGGCAACGATGCGAATCTGATCGTCGCCAGGAACCTCCTTGACTGGGTCGCCATGGGCGCGGCGGCGCATTCCGACCACGGAAGGGATGTGGTGGAAGCCGTGCTCAAGGGCGCCAACGGAGAGGCTCCCGATTATCCCGTCAGCGATGTGGAGAAGCTCAATCTCCTTGCCAAGGAATACGGCATCAGCACCAAGGGAGGCGTGAACAAAACAGCGGAGAAGGTTGCCCTGGCCATGCTGGATGAGTTCGGCACGGTCAAAGGGGAGCTGGAGATGATCAAGCGCGCCCCTGCCGGGAGCCGGGAGCTTTGGAAGAAGATAGGAATAATGCCCCGCGGCATCGACCGGGAGGTGGTCGAGGCCATGCACCGTGTCCACATGGGCGTGGGCAACGATCCCTACGACGTTGTGATGCACGGTTTCCGCACCTCCATGTCCGACGGATGGGGGGGTTCCATGCAGGCCATGGAGATGTCGGATGTCCTCTTCGGGACACCTGACATAAAGACCTCCAAGGTCAACCTGGGTGTCATGAAGGCGGATCATGTCAACGTGGCGCTTCACGGCCACAACCCTGTGCTGTCGGAGATGCTCGTCAAGGCGGCGTCAGACCCTGAGATCAAAGCAGCGGCCAAGAAGGTCGGCGCCAAGGGAGTGAATCTCGTCGGGCTGTGCTGCACGGGCAACGAGCTGCTGATGAGGAAGGGCGTGCCCCAGGCCGGAAACCATCTCGACCAGGAACTGGCAATAATAACCGGAGCGCTGGAGGCTATGATCGTTGATTATCAGTGCATATTCCCGTCCCTGCCGTTCACTGCGGCATGCTATCACACCAAGGTGTTCTCCACCTCGCCGAAGGGCACCATGGCCGGTTCGGTGTATGTGGAGGTCACGCCGGAGAATGCTTATGCGCAATCCAAGCGCATGCTCTTGGAGGCCATAGACAACTACCCCGGCCGGAACAAGGACAAGGTCATGATCCCCGACGATCCGGTTGAGGCTATGGTCGGATTCTCCGTGGAAGCGATAAAGAAGGCGCTGGGCGGGAGCCTGAAGCCTCTGTTGGACGCGATAGTCTCAGGCAAGATCCGCGGAGCAGTCGGCATCGTGGGATGCAACAACCCCCACGTGCGCCATGATCAGGGGCACGTATCCCTGGCCAAGGGCCTGATCAAGAGGGATATCCTCGTCGTGGAAACGGGCTGTGCATCCATCGCATCCGGCAAGGCCGGCCTTCTGCAGCCTTCGGCTGCCAAGATGGCGGGCAAGGGCCTCAGGGAGGTCTGCGAGTCCCTGGGCATACCTCCGGTGCTGCACATGGGCTCCTGCATAGACAACACCCGGATCCTCAATCTGGTGGCGGAGCTGGCCAATATGGCCGGCGTGCGCATGGACCAGCTGCCTGTGGCCGGAGCTGCTCCGGAATGGTACTCCCCCAAGGCCGTATCCATCGCCGAGTACTTCGTGGGAAGCGGTGTGAGCACCCTGCTGGGCGTCATGCCCAGAGTGGGCGGGAGCCCGTACGTCACCAATCTGCTCGTCGACGGCATCGAGGACATCATGAACGCCAAGTTCTGGGTGGAGCCTGATACCAAGAAGGGCTGCGCCGTGCTCTTCGACCACATAGAGCAGAAGCGCCAGGGGCTCGGTATCTGAGCCCCGCTTCAAACCCCTTACCTTTCCCCCGCAGAGGACCGATGACGCAGGGCCCGGAATCGGCAAGGTTATTATAACGGCATCATTTGAGTCTCGGCGATAAGATGCCGACTGCGGAAGTTAATGGTGTTAAGCTTAGTTACAGCGCTCAGGGGGACGGGGAGGCGGTCGTGCTCATCGGAGGATTCGGAGGAGACATCAACTTCTATCGCACGCTCATCCCGATCCTGGCCAAGAAGTACAAGGTGATCGTGCTCGACAACAGGGGGGCAGGGGCCACGGAGTACAACGGCCCGTTCAGGGGACAGGATATGGTCGATGATGTCGCCGCGCTCCTGGATCACCTTTCCGTCTACAGAGCCCACATCCTCGGATGGTCCATGGGGGGCCATATCGCCCAGGAGTTCGCCATACAGAATCCAGACCGCACCCAGAGCCTGACCCTCGTGTCCGCGTATATGAGAAGGCCCGCCAGATCCAGCTATTTCATGAACGGCATAGTGAAAGCGGCCTCAGAGGGCGCTGATACGGATTACATAGGCATGATGATCAACGCCTTCTGCTTCACCACGGAATACTTCGAAGCGAAGGAATCCCGGGGCAGCAGCATATCGGTTCCGAAGAATGTCAGCGTGAACGGCCTCCTCCATCAGCTGAAAGCGTTGGACGAATTCGATACGAGGTCCAGGGCCGGGATGATAAGGTCCCCGACCCTGTCCGTCCACGGTCTGGATGACATAATGGTGGAGCCCAGGCTCGGGGATGAGCTGGCGGATCAGATAGAAGGCTGCCGCAGGATACGGATACCCGGTGTGGGCCACACAATAAAACCGTCCCTGTACTCCGAAGCCTTCACAGAGCACCTGGCCCGGAACTCCCGCCGATCATAGAACGGTCAAACCGTATATGAATCCGAGGATCGAGAGGATTATGGCAACGGCCACCATGACCATCAGGGTCGTCTTGACCCTGCCCTTTATACCGGACATGCGCACCGCCGTCAGGCAGTATCCTCCGAGGAACATGCCCACGGCCCCCAGCGGTACACCGGCAATGCCGAAGCCGGCGAAAGACGCTATGGCCGCTACGGCCCCCAGCGCTAAGGATATGTATGCCAGATAAACAGAGTTCACACCTAGCTTCATGCGCACGGCCTGGTCTATCCTCCAGTCGCACTCCTCGCAGAAAAGGGTCCCTTCCGGGTTCTCATGTCCGCAATTGGGGCATCTCATGAACGCAGTATTGGCGGGACTCCGATAAAACACCTACGGTTTGACGAAGACCGCTTCTATCCTGCGCCTCTCCGCACCGTAGCGTGTTGTCTCGTTCACAATATCGAGACGCTCTTCCCGAAAATCCGCGAACATCTCCCTGATGCCGCCGGGATCTGAATAGGTATAGGCTATCCCGTTGCCTCTGATCACGGTGCTTTCCGAGACCTTTGTTCCTTTCGCCGCCCTCTGGTCCCCCTCGGAGAAGGTTCTGAGGAAGACCTTGCCGCCCGGTCTCAGAACCCGCAGGATCTCGGATGCCGCCCGGCAACGCTCCCCGGGACTGAGGTGCTCTGTGACATGGACAAGGGAAACTCCGTCGAACTCCCCGTCAGGGAACGGCAGATCGCATACGCCGGCGCATACGACATGTATGCCCAATCTCGATGCGCATTCTGAGACGGCCTCCCGGGAGAAATCTATGCCCACCACCGAGTGGCCGCTGTCCAGGAGGGCTTTGGCGGTCTTCCCTCCGCCGCATCCGACCTCCAGGATCCTTGATCCCTCCGGGAACGGGAAGTCGTACCTGGGAACCCCGCGCCAAGGTCTGCGGTGCTCCTTGTAGAATCTGTTCCAGGCCTCCCTCTGATCCTCCATGCCACCTTATCCCCCGGAACCGTATTTCTATATTGCACCCAAGGCTATTAATCGCAACACGGGAATAACGCCGTTATGGGTGAGCAGGAAGAGGTTGTCGCAGAGCTCATGAAACTGCCTTCGGTCAGCGAGAAATGCTGCATAGGGATGTATCTCCTGGGGATCAGGAGCATAGATGATCTGAAAGGCAAGGAACCGGATGACCTGTACGCCGCCCTTCAGCAGAGGAAGGATTTCTACGCCGAGCCCTGCATGCACAAGATGCTCAAGATAGCCGTCGGGATGGCGGAGAAGGGTATCGTCAGGAAATGACCAGGGACCTCAGCCACGTATAGAACAGCGTGACCGCCCTGGACGTCAGTATGACATATGTCTCCTGAGGCCCTTTCATCATCCTCCCCGGTCTGAGGGATACGGATATGTTGCCCACCCTGCAGACGGCGGGCCTGTCCGCCATGGCATTATTATGAACGGCCAGATTGCGTATCAGGAGTATGTCGTTCCATTCTCCCACATCCCCTTCGGAGAGAAGAGCCGATTCCTTCGAAGCATCCAGTATCGATCTCAGATTTATGCGGCGGGTATCCCTGCCCACCTTGCGGGCCACGTCCGAATCCGGACAGAGGCGGACGGCGTCCTTGGAGGCTTTCTCTATCGCGGAGACCACATCGATGAAGAGGTCCTTCGTCACAACGACGGTCCTCTCGGTCAGCTCCCCCTCCGTCTCCGGCGTTGTCCTGAATCCTGAATAGTAGGACAGCATCTCCACCGCCATCCTCACCCGGTTATGGATATTCCAGAGGCTCATGGGAAGAGGGTCCCTGTTGCCATCCTCCAGATCCGCGGCGGATTCCGCGTACACCTTGGTGGCATCCATGAGGATCTCCGTCTCCGACATCAGGCTCATGCCCCTCCTGATAGGGCGGATTGTTCTTCTACTTGCCGAATATCTGTTCAAAATAAATACGGGGAAGTGCTAACTGGGCCTCGATAAGGATATGTTCTGGAACCCTGACGCGGAGTGCAAGCCCATAGAGGACCTGAGGAAGGCGCAGTACAGAAGCCTGAAGACACTCGTTATGAGGCTTTACGAATTCAACGATTTCTATCACGATAAAATGAAAGCGGCAGGGGTGCGTCCTGACGACATCACTTGTCTGAAGGACATCAGCAAGCTGCCCTTCATGACCAAGAGCGACCTCAGGGACAACTACCCCACGAAGATGTTCAGCATCCCCCCGAAGGACGTTGTCAGATACCACGTATCGTCGGGGACCACGGGCAAGCCCACGCTTGTGGGCTACAACAGGCACGACCTTGACTATTGGACCGAATCCCTGGCCAGGGCCATGACCTCCGTGGGCATAACCAGCGACGATACCGTGCAGGTCTCCTATGGGTACGGCCTGTTCACCGGGGGCCTCGGCCTTCATTACGGAGCTGAGAGGATCGGAGCCAGCGTCCTGCCTTCCAGCACCGGCAACACCGAGCGCCAGATAGAGCTGATGATGGACCTGGGCGTCACGGTCATAGCATGCACCCCGTCCTACCTCATCCATATGGGCGACGTGGCCGCACGCATGGGGATCGACTTCCGCAGGGACACCCTGCTCAGGAAGGCCCTGCTGGGAGCAGAGCCCTGGACCGAGGGCATGAGATCCCAGATCGAGAACGGTCTCGGGATAAACGCTTATGACATCTACGGGACGTCGGAGCTGGCCGGGCCCATGTTCACCGAATGCACGGAGCGGAAGGGGCTGCACATATGGGGGGACATGGCCTACATAGAGGTTGTCGACCCGGAGACCCATGAGGTCCTGGGGCCCGGGCAGAAGGGGGAGCTTGTGATCTCCATGCTCAACAAGGAGACATTCCCGCTGGTCAGATACATGATCAAGGATGTCACCACCATATTCGACGAGGAATGCGCATGCGGGAGAACATCGCCGCGCATAGAGCGCATATCCGGAAGGACCGACGACATGCTCATAATACGCGGCATAAACGTGTTCCCTTCCCAGGTGGAGCATGTTCTGTTGAAATGCCCGTCTGTCAACGGGCACTACCAGATAATCGTGGACAGGGTGAATTCCCTTGACGTTATGACTCTTCAGGCCGAGATAAACCCCGAGGCCTTCAGCGACAAGATGGAGGATGTTGTCGCAATAAAGAATCGTATAGAGAGCGATATGAGAAAATACCTCAACGTCTCTGTTAAAGTGGAGCTTAAAGAGTACGGCTCCCTTCCGAGATTCGAGGGTAAGAGCCGCAGGGTCACTGACAGGAGGAAGTTCTGATGCCGAAGAAAAACATCATAAAACAGCTATCGATATTCGTGAACAACGAGCCTGGGAGCCTGGCTTCCATAGCGCTGGTTCTCAAGGAGTGCAACATAAACCTGAAGGCTTTCAATATAGCCGAATCCTTCGGATTCGGGGTTCTGAGAGCCATCGCGGATGACCCGGAGGACGCGTGCAAGAAACTGAAGGCCAGGAACATAGTCGTCAGGCAGACCGACGTCATCGCCGTCTCCGTGGAGGATCAGCCCGGGGGGCTGTTCAGGATAGCGAACATAATGGGCGATGCCAAGGTCAACATAGAGTATGCCTACGCATACACGGGACGCAACGGCCCGTCCATCTTCCTGAGGGTCGATGACCCGGAAGCTGCCGCCAAGGCGATAGGGGATGCAGGAATGAGATGCCTCTCCCAGAACGATATCTGAGACGATACGCATGGGCAATATCAACGTAGCCGTTGTGGGCGGCAAGGATTTCGCTCCGTCCGTAGGGAAGAAGGGCACCGTGACGGACGTCACCTTCTACGAGATAAAGAAGGGAAGCGACTCGGTCACACTCATAGAGCCGTCAAAATACCCGGAGAAGCTCTCATCGCTGTTCTACGCGGTGAGCATGTCCGAATACGCCATCCTCGTGGTGGATGCCATAGATGCCCGTCTCGGAGAGACCATCGTGATGCTTGACGCCATGGGACTGGATAAAGGTTGGATAGTACTGAGGAACTTCATTCAGAAGGAGCAGCTCGCCCCGCTCCTGGCCGGTACCTGTCTTGCGGACTATGAGCACATAGAGGACGACGACGTGAAGACGAGGGAGATGCTGATCTCCTTTGCGGGCACCCTCTCTAAAGTCCCGGGCGAGGGGACCTGCGGCTCCTGCCCTGTGGACAGCCACTTCAACGTGAAGGGTGTCGGCACTGTGGTGCTGGGATCCGTCATCGACGGTTATTTCAAGAAACATGACAAGATGCGCGTACTGCCTCTGGAGAAGGAGATCGTTCTGAAATCGATACAGAAGCATGACATAGACTCGGACTTCGGCTATCAGGGGGACCACGTCGGTCTCGCCCTGAGGGGGATCGACTCTGATGAGCTTGACAGAGGATATGTCCTGACAACAGACGCCTCCGTCAAGATGTCTAAGTCTGTTTCAGGGAAGGCGAGGATGGTCAAGTACTGGCCCGCCCCCGTGAAGGAGGGCATGGTCCTGCATGTCGGGCACTGGATGCAGATGGTTCCCGGGAGGGTCGAATCCTCTTCCGGCGATGCAAAGAATCCCGAGCTCAGGATAGCGCTGGAATCTCCGATGATCCATAAGCCCGGCGATACGGCGCTGATTATGTACCTTGAGGGCGGGAAGCTCAGGGTGATGGGGTCCGTCCCCCTCGAGTGAGGGGCCCCGGGGGATCACTTCCTCTTAATCTCCTCAATAATCTCCTCGACCTCTTCCCTGCCCTCGGCATAGAGCTTCGCCTCCTCAGGATCCAGTTCCATAAGGAGTCTCATGAACTCCCCCGCGTGCACACGCTCCTCGTCCGCTATGTCCGTGAGCACTGCTATGGCGAGCTCGTCATCAGTAGATTCGGCCAATTGCATGTAAAGCTGCGTGGCCTCGTACTCTGCGGCTATCATGAAACGTATGGCTCTTATCAGTTCTGCTTTCGTCAGCTTCTCGTCGCTAGCCAATCCCGAGAACGGATGACCGAAATCCGGCATATTGTCACACTCCGCGAATGCTCCCTGCAGGAGCGTGCATGTATCACGGTGACGGTATAACAACGCTCTGAAAGAACGGTAATCTTATCTATCCCGTTTATCATTAAGGCCAAGCACCGTGCTATCGGATAGCACACTTTGGGAGCGATATGAGATGGCTTTCTGGAACGAGAAGATCGAGACGATGCCCGTAGATGAGCTGAAGGAGCTTCAGCTGGAGCTTCTGAAGAAGCAGATCGATAACGTTTACAGGAACTCCCCTTTCTACCGCAAGAGGATGGATGATGCCGGGGTGAGGCCGGAGGACATCAGAACCCTTGACGACATACGCAAACTGCCGTTCATGAGGAAATCCGACCTCCGGGACAATTATCCCGATAAGCTCTTCATGCTGCCCTACCAGGAACTGGTCAGGGTGCATGTCTCATCGGGCACAACGGGCAAGCCCACCGTCGTAGGATACACCAAGAACGACCTGGAGAACTGGTCAGAGTCCCTTGCCCGGGGGATGGTCTCCTTCGGAATGGGCAAGGATGACATGCTGGAGAACAGCCACGGCTACGGACTGTTCACAGGCGGCCTGGGGGTTCACGCAGCCGGGGAGAAAGTGGGGGCGACGGTGCTTCCCACGAGCACAGGCAACACCAACAGGCAGATCGAGCTCATGCTCGACCTTCCGGTGACAGCGCTGGCCGGCACCCCTTCCTACATATTCCACATAGCGGACGTCTGCGACCAGAAGGGCGTTGACATACGCAGGGATACGAAGGTCAGGAAGGCCATCGCAGGAGGGGAGCCATGGTCCGAGAGCATGAGGAAGAAGCTCCAGGAGAGGACCGGCATAAGGGTTCACAACTGCTACGGGGCCAGCGAGATGTCGGGCCCCATGTTCCTGGAATGCAGCGAACAGCAGGGGATACACGTCTGGGCGGACCTGTGCCTCATAGAGATACTTGACGGGAACGGCGAGCCCTGCAAGGACGGCGAGAGGGGAGAGATGGTCGTGACCATGCTCAAGAAGGAGGCCTTCCCTCTTGTAAGATACCGCATAGGGGACATATCCTGCCTTATGTGGGAGAAATGCTCCTGCGGACGCACACACCCCCGCCTTGACAGGCTCTCCGGCAGGACCGACGATATGCTTGTGGTGCGCGGGATAAACGTGTTCCCGTCCCAGATAGAGGCCGTGATAGGCGAGATGCCGTTCCTGAGCACATTCTACCACATCACCCTGACCAACGCCAACTACATGGACAGCATGCTCATCGAGGCAGAGCTCAACGAGGAGCACCTGACCGAGGACATGGTCGAACTGACCAGATACAGGTCCGAGCTCTCATCGCGGCTCAAAGAGGTCCTGAACATCAAAGCGGATATCAAGCTGGTGCTTCCCGGCACCCTCCAGAGGTTCGAAGGGAAGTCCAGCCACGTGACGGACAACAGGAACTGGGATTGATCAGCTCTCCGTCACGGTCTCCGCCTCGACGGCGTCCCCTTTGGATGAGGGCCATACAAGGCAGCCGATCATCAGCGCCGCTATCGAGATGGGCAGGGATATTATCAGCGGGTCCACGAAGGGCCACAGTCCGCCCATCAGGCTGTCCGTGCCGAACAGGGCACGCGAAAGCCCTATGACGGAGGATATCCCCTTATTCACGAAGAACGCCCAGAAGGCCCATGATATCGACCCTGCGATTATACTCGCCTTCGCTCCGTTCAGATTCGGTCTTTCAGAGTACAGGGAGTATGCGTATGACGGCAGCAGAGTGGCCGCCGTGAGCCCCATGAAGACCGCCGTCGCCTTGGCGATTATGTTCCCGGGCATCATGTATGCCAAGAGCACCACGACCACGGTCATGATCAGGGTCATTATCCTGTTGGGCCTCATTGACATGCCGGGGTTCTTGTTCCCCTTCCTCTCCTCCACCTGGGACCAGATATCGTACCCTCCGGATGCCCCCATGGTATGCAGGAGGGCCGCCATCGTCGATATGGATGCGGACAGAACCGCCAAAACGAACAGGGAGACGAACACGTCACCGAACGCTACTCCGCTGAACAGCTCACGCACGTAAGTGGGTATGATCATATCGGGATTGCTCTCGTACACTATGGAGATCTCTCCGAACCTCTCGAAAAAGAAAACGTTGCTGAGGGGACCCACCGTGTAAGCGGACCCGACGATCACGAGCATGAATATGCTGCCGATTATCAGGGACCTGTTGAGGGACCTATCATCCTTGGCTGACATGAATCTGACAGCCAGCTGCGGCTGGGATATCGCGCCTATGCCGACCCCCAGCATGAACGTGGTGACGACCGTCAGCCACACCTCCGACCCGAAGGATGAGAAGGCGGTCCAGCCGTTCATGCCCTTATCCGCCAGAGGCACCAGGGCATCTGCGTTAGCTCCGCCGCCGTTACGCACCGTGTCCCAAAGACCGGTCAGGGCCGTATTGGCCTCTATGACCCCGCCCAGCGTGTAGTATGTGAAGACAAGTATCACAGCCATGCCCACGAACATGATGGCTGCCTGCAGGGCATCATTGTACATGACGGCGATGATGCCACCGTATGTGACGTATATCGCCACGATTATAGCGAAACCGATCAGGACAACGTCCTTGTTCAGGCCCACTACCGCCTCTATGAAATTGACTCCTCCCAGCATCACGGCTGCGCAGTATATCGGCATTCCCACCATTACTATGACTGCGGAGAAGGTCCTGATCATCGGGGACTTGAACCTCTTGCCCAGGAAATCAGAGAAGGTGAATGCCTTCTCCTTCCTCCCGAGGCGCCTTGTTCTCCTTCCGAAGAAGATGAACGCCACGGCCAGCCCGAAGAACAGATTGAAGAAGACCAACCACACCATGGAAAGACCGTATTTGGCGGCCTGGCCTCCGAAGCCGACTACGGCTGATGCGCTCAGGAATGTGGCGCCGTAAGAAAGGGCTATGATCAGAGGATTATTCTTCTCGGTGTTTATGAGGAAATGCTCGTTATCCCTGGTATGCTTATATCCGAAATATCCAAGCAGAAGCGTCAGAGCTACGAATACCAGCGTTATCGATATGAAGATGGTCGTGTTCATTCTTCATCACCTTTCCCTTTGATCCATCCGTAGATGCAGCAGAAGGCCACCGTCACAAAACAGGCCACATACCCGCCCCACACCCACGGATCCTCGATTCCAAACATTTATCCTGTCTCCTATATGCAACGTGCTAACACTTAGCACGGTTGGGACGTGATTCCAAAACCAGTATTTAATCCCTGCCACAGCCAGATGCTCAGATGCGGCGTACATCCCCTTTTCCGGTCCGCATAAACCGCAAGGAATTATATAGCGTGCCGTGGTTAGAACGTTGTCGGGCTTGACCGGGATGTTTGGCGTATCCTGCTATCCGAAACCGTCAATACGCGGAGGTGACAGCAGGGGGCGGCGTACATGGAAGTCGCAGGCCCGCAGAGTTACCTATGAAACTCTGTCTTGCGGGATCAGTGTGCGCATCGAGGGCAGCCGGAGGGTCGCCTTCCGTGCGCTAATCGGGGGGAACGGGCCAGGCCCTGACGGGAGCAGTCTGACCCTGAGCTACTGAAGTTCGCAAGGTAGCGGGGTTGAGGAACGATGCGGTAAACCTACGTCGGAAGTGGCGACAACCTCTGTGGCCCGGCACTCATCTTCTGCATTTAGGCCTGCAGCCTGTTATCATATCCGTGGAGAAATCGAAGAGCACTCTGTCCTCTCCGCCTGACACGAGCCTGAGCTTGCTGCCTTCCTCGATGCTTCCCACTACCGCCGCATCGACGCCGACCGATTCAAAGAGCGAAACGAGGCGGGCGGAGTTCTCGGGACGGCACGTCACCACGAAACCGTAGCCCTGATAGGCCAGGATCCACTGCATGAAGTCCACCCCCTTCGGGGCCGGTATCTTGCCCATATCAACGTATCCGCCCTTTCCGGATGCTTCCAGCAGCATTCCGAGGGTACCTACGCACCCTGGATTGCTCATGTCCTTCGCTGCCGTCGCTATATGCTCGGCCGCTATCACCGGGAGCAGGGCCATCTGCTTCTGCACATAATCATCATCCTTTGTGAATGTGGTCTCCCAGGCATAGGGCAGGCTCGCAGGGAAATGTCCGTCCAGATCCATAGCGAAGATTATATCGTCGCCCTCCTCGGCCGTGTCGCTCCTGATTATATCAGTCTTGGGAACCGACCCGATGATGGAGACATCTATGGCCTGATATCCGCAATCCGGATGAGTGTGGCCTCCCACTATCGGCACATTGAACTTCTTGACGGCGGCCTCCAGGCCCTTGAGGATCTGGGCGCAGGCATGATCATCCTTTATGGACATCACGTCCACCATCGCCAGGGATCTCCCGCCCATGGCCGCTATGTCATTCACATTGACCAGAACGGCGAAATAGCCTGCGAAGAAGGGATCGGTTTTGACCAGGGACTCCATTATTCCGTCCGCGGCGAACAGGATGTAATCATCACCGAACTCGATAGCCGCGGCATCCTCCCCCACTGATGCCGCAACGGAGCTGAAGGAATCCGTAGGAAGGAATCTGACGATCTCCCTTATGGTGCGCTTCCGTGTGACCCCGGGGAACGTCCTTATGGCCTTCACGGCCCCGTCCAAATCCATGATGACGCTAAAGAGGGAGTTATGATAAATAGTTGTCACTCCAAAGACAGTTTGGTCTGTCTGGTCTCCATGACCGCATATCTGCAGTCCTTGATGTCCAACACCATCTCTGTAAGAACCTCTGACATCTTATCCGGGAATTCCCGGGAAGGGTGAAGGGCATTGCTGCTTGTAAGCACATTGCCTGCCCTGGCCATTATCCTCTTGCATTCCTTGGTCTCATTGTCGGATGCGGAACGGCCGATGGGGCGGTTGACCCCCGCAAGTTTCAGCTCCGTATCGAATATCGGGCGCTTGAACAGCCTGCTCAGCGTGTACAGGATGAGTTCGTCCGCATCAGGGTCGATCTTCCTGCAGGCCTTGCCGACAGACTCGTATATGCTGTCGGGCAGGGCTTTCGAGGGCTGGTATATCTTGGAAGGAGGGACTTCCCTCTCCTTGAGGATATTCATATCGGTAAGAGCTCTGAGATATCCGGTAACGATCAGGCGGTGCTGCTTTATGCCTCTCTCCTCCAGATCCTTTGTGAGAGCGCTTATGGACTTCCCGTCTTTCCCGAGAGAATCAATGACTATCCTGTTGAAATCCTTATCAACATTATACATCGCGAATAGTTGATAACAAATCTGATAACTTAAAGCTATGCAGAACCGATTTCCAAGCGCCCCGTCTTGTCCTGCGTCAAAGCGCAGAGTCTGTTCCCCGGCCTGAGAGGAAGGGCGGATCGGGCCTGCGCCCCCGAATATTGAGATGTACGGAAGGGGCATCCTGGAAGGGGAGAACAGCTTCCGGGATAAACATAACTATCATCGACAAACGGGCGTTGAATCTTGATGCACGGTTATTTTAAATACGTCTGGCCATATGTATTTGATAACAAATAAGATAACTAAACTGATAATTAATAGTGCTTAACGTTTTACCAATTCAAGTTCAGAAATCCCTTTATATGCATGGCATGAATGGGAAAGTCGTACTTGCTCGCCGAGAGAAAGGATGGGGGTGCTATAGATATGAACACGATTGCAGATTTGAAGAACATGAAGGGCTCGAAGACAGAGTCCACAGAGATCGGGCTATTCGTCAGGACGTCTGATGAAGAGCTCAAGAAGTGGGACAAGCAGAGGATATACGATGCACTCGTGCGTGAGACTGATATAAATGGGGAGACCGCACGCATCGTCGCCAGGGAAGTGGAGAAGATGGTCTCCAAGATGGATGTAGAGTACATCACCGCCCCTCTGATCAGAGAGCTCACCAACGCCAAGCTGATGGAATACGGGCTTGAGAACATACGCAAGCAGCACACTCGCCTGGGTACTCCTATCTACGACGCAAGGGAGATCATAATGTCCCCCAACAAGGAGAACGCCAACGTTCCCCACGGCCCGGAGGCGACGAACCTCACCCTTGCAGAGAACATAAAGAAGGAATTCGCTCTGCTGGAGGTCTTCTCCCCGGATGTGGCGGATGCGCACATGAGCGGACGCATACATGTTCACGACCTCGGCATGGTGGACAGACCCTACTGCAGCGGTCAGTCCATGGAATATGTCAAGAAGTTCGGTCTGAACCTTCCCAACGCCCTTTCCATAGCCAATCCCGCCAAGCACCCCGAGGTCCTGATCGAGCAGATAATAAAGTTCTCTGCGGCCCTTCAGGGTCATTTCGCCGGAGCCATAGGCTGGGATGCATTCAACACATTCCTCGCCCCGTACCTTGTTGGCGTGGATGACAAGAGGATGAAGCAGCTCGCCCAGATCCTGGTGTATGAATTCGCCCAGCAGGCCGTCGCACGCGGTGGACAGTCCATATTCAGTGACATAAACATCTACTGGGAGACTCCGAGCCACTTCGTCGGCGTGCCCGCCATAGGTCCCGGCGGAACCTACACGGGAAAGAACTATGAGGATTACGAGAAGGAGTCGCAGGCCTTCGCCAACGCACTGATGGATGTCTACCTCGAAGGGGATGCAATGGGACGCCCGTTCTTCTTCCCCAAGCCGGACATACACATAACGGAGAAGTTCTTCAAAACCCCGGGTCACGAGGAGTTCCTCTACAAGATCAGCAAGCTCGCGGCCACCATGGGCAACTCGTACTTCGTGTTCGACCGCGGAGAAACCGCGAGGATCTCCGAGTGCTGTCGCCTGGCGATCAACCTTGATGCCGCAGACCTCGAATTGGTCAAAGAGCCCTGGAAGATGAGGTTCACGGCGATGCAGAACATCACCCTCAACCTGCCCAGGATAGCTTACAAGGCAGAGCACGACGACTCCAAACTGTTCTCCGAGATAACAGAGCTGCTTGAGACGTCCGTGAAGGCCCACATGCAGAAGAAGGCATTCCTGAAGCAGCTCATGGACATGGGCAACCACGGTCCCCTTTCCATGCTGTCCATGAATCTGGACGGAGACCCCTACTACAAGATAGATGACTCCAGGTTCCTGGTGGGCGTTCTGGGATTGAATGAGATGGTCCAGTACCACACCGGGCAGGAGATGCACGAATCCAGGGAGGCTCTCAAGTTCGGTCTGAAGATCACGGCCTACATGAAGAAGGAATGCGACAGGCTGGCGGCCGAGCACGGCATCAAGCTGCCACTGGAGCAGACTCCCGCCGAGTCCACCGCCTACAGGTTCGCGAAGCTGGATCTGAAGGAGTACCCGGAACAGGCAGGAACGGTTGTGAAGGGCAACAATGATACCAACAACGTCTACTACACCAACTCCACGTACCTGAACGTCGGAGCGGATGTCAGCCCCATAGAGCGCGTCAAGATCGAGGGGATGTTCCACCCCCTCATCGAGGCTGGAGCCCTGACCCACATATGGCTCGGAGAGTCCAAGCCCACACCGGAGAGCGTGGCGGCCTTCGTGGTCAAGACGTTCCGCAACACGCAGAACACGCAGATCGCCTTCAGTCCGGAGTTCACCTCCTGTCTCGACTGCGGACAGACGTCGAGGGGCCTGACCGAGACCTGCAGCAAGTGCGGGTCCGGCAACATAGAGGGCATCACCCGTGTCACCGGGTTCTTCTCCAAGATCTCCGGATGGAACAAGGGGAAGATAGGAGAGCTCAGGGACAGGAATAAGGGCCAGTGCTTCTGACGAAACTCTTTTGCATCCCATAAACCATTTCGCCCCCTCACCCGGGGCGTTTCTCTTTTCACACAATGATTTAATATTCTACGACATAACGCCGGACGAAGATGCACATGGACCTCGCCTACATCATACTGATCATCCTGGTCGCCATCTACATCCCTCTTTACCTCTACGTCAGGAAAAGCGAGAAGATGCACGCCAAGGGCATAGTGCCCTACGGCCCCACCATCATGATAAAGACGAGATGGGGGCTGGGCCTCATGGACCGCCTCTCCCGACACAGGAGATTCTGGAATGCCTTCGGCCTCATCTCGAAGATCATAGCTCTGCTCCTCATGGTCATCATCGTCTTCGTCATGGTCATGAACATGCTCCTCATCCCCAGTACAATAGGGCGCAGCGGTATCGGCATAGAGTATGCTCTGGCGATACCCGGGCTGAATCCCATGCTCCCTCTGGTGTACGGCGTGATAGGTCTCGTGGTCGCCATGGCAGTGCATGAGCTGGCCCACGGGATACAGACCAGGGCCAACGGGATGAGGGTGAAATCCTCCGGGCTGCTGTACGCAGTCGTACCGGTGGGCGCCTTTGTCGAGCCGGATGATGAGGATGTGGGAAAAGCCGACCGCAAGGCCCGAATGGATCTCTATGCTGCAGGGATAGCCACCAATTTCATAGTGGCCGCACTCTGCTTCCTGCTGATGGTCGGGGCCATGTCCGGAGGACTGTCCTCCGAATACGGCGACAATCCTGCGATATCCAGCATAGAAGGGGGGACATTCGCCTACGAATCGGAGATACCTGCCGGAGCTCTCATCACACACATAAACGGGGCTCCCATCGCCACAATGGAGGATTTCCGTGATGCGGTTGATAGATATGACGTTTACAACGTCACATACATCCACGAAGATAGCGGCGATTCGGTGGATATCCCCTTAGGCGTGCGCATAGCCCACGTTTCCCCGGGAACCCCGGCCTCCGACGCCGGTGTGGCTGACAACATGTACCTGTTGTCCATGAGAGCCGAGGGCGGTGCTTGGGTGGACTTCGGCAACATCTACGATTTCATGGACTTCATGGGAACCACGATGCCCGGGGATGTATGCTATCTTAGAGTGACGGAAACGACCGGGGGCAGCATCCCCGTCGAAACGCAGGTCACCCTGGACAACAATAAGGGGATCGGATTCCTCGGCGTGTCTGTGAACACATCGGGATTCATGTTCACCACCCCCAACGAGAATCTTGCCGTGGCCATGAATCCTGTTCACGGGGCCACCAGCATATCTGAGGGAGCCATGTCGGCCCTTTCCTTCATCGGGGCGCCTCTGAGCGGCTACGCCCCCATACCGGCTAGCACCCAATGGTGGTACGACACGGATGTGCTCCCCCAGGAGGTCTTCTGGGTTCTGATGAGCATCCTGTTCTGGATATTCTGGCTGAATCTTGTGCTGGGGCTGTCCAATGCGCTGCCTGCCATACCTTTCGACGGGGGCTTCCTCTTCATGGGCGGCCTGGATTTCATAATGGAGAAGGCAGGCATGCCCGCCGAGAGAAGAGAGCATTATACGAGAGCGGTGACGGGCGTGACGACATGGATCGTATTCCTCGGACTGATGCTCGTGATGATGGCGATCATATTATGATTATGTCGTCTGAATCCAAACCGATGATCCTCTCGGCCCATCTCAGCTTCTTGGCCTTGACAGCGGGATCGGATCCCTCCTTAGCCACCGGGGACGAGAAATCGAATCCTGCAAGGTATATCACCGATGCTCCGAAGTGCCTCGCGATGCATACGGCACGATCGCCGTCCGTGAACCCTCCATAATTGGCCACAGGGCCGAACGAACCGGACTGCGCAGTGAGGACGACCGGGCCCCGGAAATCCTTGGCGTGATCCATTATCCTGTCGGCATTATCGCCGTGGGCATGTATGAATGCAAGGGCCCCCCTCCCTGAAGCCTCCTTCTGACTGCGCATATCCCCGTCAAGATCCGTAACGATGATGTCCGGATATACCCCCGCTTCCGCAAGAACGGCCGTCGCATCCCCTGCGGAGATAAGCGTTCCCGGGAAATCTTCACGGGAGACGGGACCGTCATACGCCGGTCCGAAGACCGTCACCTCCCTTCCGAAGAACATGGAAGCCTCATCCTCCCCTATAAGGTCCGCGTTCGCCATGATCGCGGCGAGAAGCCGGGCGGAAGCCTCATCCTCAAGTCTTGAGTATCCGAAATCGGCCAGGATCTCGGAGTATACCTTCTCCCAATCATCTGGCCGCATTCTCGGCGGTCTCCTCCTCCTCGGCAACGGCTCCCGGGAGATTCCTGAAGGAGACCTGCAGAAGGCTGGCGACGATGGTGAAGAACAATCCCAGGGTTATCTCTATGATCACTACGACATCGTCAACGGCCCCGTAGCCCAGATAGTTCCTCATGAAGTCCAGCACCCCCTGTATTATCAGCGCCAGGCCGAAAACCGTTATGGTGCCTATCATGAACGAGCGGGACACCTTCTTCTCGTTGATGTAATCGTTCAATATGACACCCAGATCCGCCAGGAAGACACCGAACACTATCGGCCACATGGCATTCGATACGAATATCAGAATAAGATAGACCAGATTGTTATCGACTATCGATTTTATAGAATTCGCACCGAGGAATATCCCTATAAGGAACATGGACACGGAAAGAAGCGAGAACGTCGCCGCTATGTTGCCTGAGCTTATGCGGGCGGTCCAATTGCCCACTTTATCCAGTAACCTGTCAACCATCGAATATGCATAAAGCAGAATGGTCACTCCCACGACGAGGCCCGCTATCGGGGTCGTCAGATCGTACAGGAAAATCTGGTCCCCCACGTAGATCCGGTAGAGAGGGACCGCCAGATAGATCATGGCTATGAGGCTGATGAAATACCCTATGGGTGCCAGGAATCTCCTCCTCTTCTGGGGGTCCCGGATCATCTTGCTGACTATGTAGAAGGAGCCCTCCAATCCCGGGGACTGCTTGACATACACCCTCCTGACCGAGTCTATCGGAATACGGGACGATACGATAGGATAAACGTATTCGTCCTCCGCTCCGTCCCCCACGAGAATCGCCCTGTCGGGCCTCACCTTCTCTATGACCTCTTCCAGCTCATCGACTATGGCCGCATCGGACCTCGGCCCCACCCTCTGATCGCCGCAGATCAGGGCTATCTCCACGTTGCGGTCCTTCTCCAGATCGTTATATATGTTGATGGCCGCGAACAGGGTATTGACATCTGAGTCCTCCGGATCCGAAACACCCAGGCTCATGGATGCTCTCAGAGCCGCCTCTATTCCTATGGCGGGCGTCTGAACTCCGCCCTTCATTCCGAAATCATTGTCTCTGTCAACAACGAGGATCAGAGTCTTTTTCACACAACCGAATCTGTTTGAGTGTATTATATCCTTTACATTCCGACGGTGCCGAAATCTGATGAGAAGGATTTGTAATATGCCTGATTCGTTTATATTCTCCGGAACCTGCGTCAGATGGGAAAGGGGCTTTGCTCTCCCCGGCAGATATTCCCCTGAAGGGATGAGCAGTGATCTTTGTTTTATGCATACCCATGGCTCATACCACGAACATTATGGCAAACATGAGGTATCCGAACCATAAAAACGCCATCATCAGCCCGCCGGTCACGGATGAGCTTATGAAGTCCTCTCCCTCTTCGTTTTTTAAGAAATTGTCGAACACGGGCAGTATCACCGCCAATAACGACAATATAGCCAGGAACGGAGAATAGAACATGAGCAACAGCAATGGGATGAACAGCACCAACCCAAGTATCAAATGCGGGAATGTGTACAGTATTCCGAATATCAGCCCCGCTTTTAACAACTCCTCCGTTAAGGATTTATTCGACATCTATCCCTCCGGCACATTCATTAAATCGTGCTTGAGATGACATTCCAGCAAGCTGTAAGGTCATGATTCACCTTCTCATCTGCTGGTGCTCGTCTATATACTTCCTATATACGACGAAGGAGGCTATGCCTATCACGAACAGCACGGACACCAGGGAATCGACCTTGCCCTCCCATGACCAAACCCCTGCATTGATCTGGAACACCATGGTCCCTAACACCAGGACGGAAGCGATGATGATGGATATGAATCCCACTTCCAGTCTTGTGAAGATCAATCTTCCGTCTCGGGGTATGATTCCGTTCATCCGATCACCGGATTCTTATTTTTTCATAGGAATATTAAAGTACCCATGTTTTAGCTCGCGGCCAAGATCGGTATATGATGGCGGGAACCCGGTTCCGGCCCGGCCCCGACAAAGGTTTTTCAGATAGGGGGGTCTATGAGGGCTCATGCGCATCAGATGGCACGGGCACTCCTGTTTCGAGATAAGCGACGGGAAGACCACTATCGTCACCGATCCCCATGACGGCAGATCCTTGGGAATAAGGCCTCCGTCAGTCAGTGCGGACATAGTGCTGATCTCCCACGATCACTACGACCACAGTGCCTCCAGGGTTGTGAACGGGAATTTCAAGATATTCCAGTCCCGAATCGGAAGGTTCGAGTCCAGAGGATTGCAGTTCAACGGCATAGAGACATACCATGACGCCGCAAGGGGAACGCAGCGGGGCCTCAACACAATGTACAAGTTCCAGATGGACGGCATAACGGTCTGCCACTGCGGAGACCTGGGCGCCATGCCTTCCTCCCGGGTCCTGAATTCCATATCCGGCGTGGACATACTCTTCGTTCCCACGGGAGGCATCTACACGATGGAGAGCGAGGAGATCGAGGAATTCGTAAGGGCCGTTGGGCCGGGCGTCACCGTCCCAATGCATTACAGGGTAGGCGGTCTGACCGTTCCCGTCAGAGACATCGATTATTTCCTGGATATGGTGACTGAGGAATCCATAAGATATGTGGGCAACTGCACGGACGTCACCCGGGATGAGCTCCCCGAATACAAGGAATGCTGGGTCTTCGACCGTTAGTACAGCTTCAGGGCCTCCTCCAGTCTCCCCATCTCGATGGGCGTGGAGGTGTCGCCTACCAGGGCGCCTTTGGAATTGGCTATCACGCACGGCGCGATGAGCCTGCTGCCGTGGTTCAGCGTGGTCTTGTAAGGCTCTACTTTCAGAACATCGGCGATCAGGGCCATATCCTCCTCGGAGGCCCCCATGTGGACCGCGGCGCCTTTGTTCGTCACGCGGCATGCTGCGCCCGGCGTCTCTATCCCCGCTATGGCGGACCTGACGCATTCCACCCCCAGGGTCTTCTCTATGGACCTGAGGGATCTGTCGCTCATATTCGGATTGACTATTGCGCCGTGATCGTTGGCTAAGATGTTATTCCCCGCGGCGTTCAGCCTGTCGTCCAAGGCCAAAACGGGTAAGAAACGGCGCATCGCCTTCAGCTCATGCTCTTCAGCAAGGCCGGAGACGACGGCGCCGTTGGAGTTCATTACGGTAAGTGATCCGATCAGATACGATCCTGCCACGGTCATCCTGGTGCATTCGACGTTCAGGGCCTCCTCTATATCCCTTATGAACTGATCGTCGCAGTTGGCCGCTGCCAACGCGAAGCTCTCGTTCGCCGCCGCGAATACACCTATGTTAGGACTGCCGCCGTAGCGGGATAGACGCATCAAACCAGATCACTCCGATATGGATACCTCTACGAGACCGTCCTCGAACTTGACGGCCTTGACGGTGATCCTGCTCGGGGGGTTCTGTATGCCCCTGGCCCAGATCTTCTCGTTGAGCGCCGTGTCTATCCAGACTTTCTCCTTGTCTACCTTCATATGCCTGGCGATGTTGTCCCTGATCTCCTTGACTGCGCGCTTGGCCCTTCTCGTCCTTGGCGCCATCTTGGTGGCCCTGAGGGGTATCGTGATGATTCTCTCGTTCTCGTCTGCCATATGGATCACTCCTTAAGACTGGTCATGCGCCAGGACCTTCTCTTGGGGTGGCGCAGGAACTGTCTGTTGGTCCTCATCATCACCCATGCCGGCACACGACGGTTCTGTTTCCCGGCCTTGTTGAGCCTGGCCTTCATCGCTGGGGGTTTGTTGTTGGTCATTGTCATCTCCTCTCGATGTTGATCTCCCTCTGCTGAGGTGCGATCTGTCTGAGTATGTCCTTCAGCATGGCGTCCGATACCATCTGTCTGAGCCTGCCGGCCTGCGCCAGCTGTATCAGCTGCATCTCTACGGAATCGGCGAACCCGGGGTTGGCAAGCCTTATATTGGCCAATCTGTCCCTGGCTGCCGGCTCCAGTATCTGCCTTAGTATCGCCTGTTTCTGGGCCTCGGCCTGCTGGCGCTGGTTCTCGGCAAGTTGCTGCTGAGCCGCCATCTGCTGCTGGCTGGACTGCATGCCAGCCATCTTTCTCCGCCTTATCGCTTCCAGTTCAGGATCTTCCATGCTGCTCACATCCTCATGATTTCATCTCGTCCTGTACCTCTTTGGCGGCGTTGTCCAGAAGAGACATTCCGCTGGGGCTGATCATACGGCCCTTCTTCTCTTTAGGAACGAGATATCCGGCCTTCTCAAGCTGGATCATGCATTTTCTAACTATGTTGCGGCTGCCCTTAACAGCTTTGTTCGGCATGGATCCGTTATCCGCGGACCCTCCGTACTCTGCTGCAAGCTTGGAAGTTCCCATAGGGCCCTTCACATAGAGCTTCCTCAGGATGGAAGCGGCCCTTGTGTACCACCAGTCATCCTGAACGGGCGCCTTCTCGGTGTGCCTGCCGGTTTTGACATACTCAGCCCACTCGGGGGGTGCGATGGCCGAGTTCTGCTTCAGCTTCTCGGCCGCCTTGAGTATGAGTTTCTCCGCAGGGACGTCATAGACGGTTACCATTGATTTCTACCTCTCGGAGCCGCGCGGACGGGTGCCGCACGACGATGAAGTCTGGTAAAGGAGAATCATATATAAGCGTTGCTACAAGTGGAATGAGAAGTCTCTTCGCACGTTCGGCCTTGGCCCCCGTACGACCTGCAGGCGAAATGCCTGCCACGGTGCACCCTGGGATGCTATAACCGTGATACGGGAGATTCCCTTGGGATATATCAATGCATCGACGGCTTGTCGTCAAAGATTATTAAGCACTCCGAACTATGCATCGGGCATGAGATTCGTAGTGGCCATGACCGGCGCCTCCGGCGCGGTGTACGGCAAAAGACTCCTTGAGACACTCCCCGGTGAGAAGATCCTGGTGATGTCCGATGTGGCCAAGAGCATCATACCCACGGAACTGGAGTGCGGCCCCGAAGGGCTGGAGAGGCTGGCTGACACCGTCTACGACGACGGGGATCTCTTCGCCTCCATATCCTCGGGAAGCTATCGCTTCGACGCCATGATCATAGTTCCCTGCAGCGCCTCTTCCTTGGGCAAGATCGCCAACGGCCTCGCCGATACGCTGATAACCCGGGCCGCTGCCGTTGCCATGAAGGAATCCAGGAAGCTCATACTCGTGGTAAGGGAGACGCCTAAGAGCGCCGTTGTGCTCGAGAACGAACTGAAGCTGGCCAGGAACGGGGTGTGCATATTGGATGCGAATCCGGGCTACTACCATAAACCGGAGACCCTGGACGACATCATCGACTTCGTCGTAGGAAGATGCATGGACCAGCTCGGTCTTGAGCACGACCTGTACAAGAGATGGGGCTGAATCACTCCAGGTATATGGCCGGTCTTCCGGGCACCGCCATCTTCGCCTTGTCGTTGGGGTCGTACTTCCCCTCCTCATCCGCAGAATAGACCCGGGCCTCGAGACCCATCTCCTTGGACAGGAATGCAGCCGCCGCGGCCAGGTGAGCCCTCTCATCCGATTCGAACATGGGCCTCATGCTCCCTGCGGGCAGGCGCATCATATCCTCTGCCGTCTTCCGGGCCATATCCGAGGCGGCCTTGCCGTGACCCCTTATGTCGGGATCGGACATGCACGCCTTCGTAAGGGCGGGAATGCTCAGTTCCCCTCGGTCCTGCAGCTCCAGTGCCTTCCCCAGGACCCTGATCTTCCACGAAGGCGCTGTGTAGAGCACCATGCGCTTCGGCTCGATCCCGGTGACCTTTATTATCTGCTGGGCATCGGACATGACCTCCCTTATGAGATCCTCGCCGTACTCGGCGGGCACGGAGCGCTCCCCCGCCTCGGGGAACTCTGCCTCGGAGACGAGACCGTCGAATCCCGCCGCCTCCCACATCTCCTCCGCCGTGTGGGGGGTCACGGGCATCATGGCTGTTATCCATGTCCTGAGACCGTCAGATATCGTACCGGGATCCCCGCCGCCCCTCCTTTGATACCACTTGAAATCGTTGAATATCTCGAAGTACGCCACAGTGGCCATCTGCCTCAGGTCGTACCTCTCCATCGCCGATCGGATCGCACCTACGTGAGTGTTCATCCGGGAGACGAGCCATGCGTCAATCTCCGTAGCGGGACCGTTGTATGAGGGCAGTTCGGCTATGAACGAAGCTATCCTGTCTATCCTCTGAGAATACGACATCAGGGTATCCTCATCCCACTCCACATCGGCGAAGGGAGATGCGACGTGCGCATAGTACAGCCTCATCCCGTCAACACCGAACTTCTTCGCCGCCCCGGGTATCGGCTGTGCACCGCCCTTGGATTTCGATATCTTGCTCTTCTTGCCGGTTATGTACCAATTGACCATTATCCCCTTAGGCCACATCTCCGGGGGAAGTATCGCAACATGATTCTTCAGGAACGCCGGGAAATGCACCGTCATGTGCTCCTTGCCTCCGAGATTCATGTCCAGAGGGTACCAGTAGAGAACATCCTCCCTTATCTCCTTCAAAAGGGACGCATCTACGCCGCACTCCTCCGATACCGTTTCCGCATCCCCTTTCCCCAGTATCGCATAGTCGAAGAACGCCTCCGTCATCTGTTCCGGGCTTATGCGCCCGTCGTTCGCGTACATGGAGATCAGATAGTAGACCGGATAGAGCGTGGAATCGGATATGGCCTCGATGATCCACCTCTCGTCGAATGGGAACCTGGTGCCCAGCCAGTTCCCGAGACGCACGCAAGCTCTCTCCCTGAACCATTTAAGGACCGCGTGCACATTGTTGTAATACTCGACGGGGTTGATCGTCATGGTCCTGCAGTGGTCCGACGTCTTTTGGGTGAGATCCTCGTTCCCGTAATCGATGAACCACTGGTCGTCTATCCTCTTGATGACGACCTTGCAGCCGCATCTGCATACCACTTCCTCCGAGAGATCGTAGAATACGTCCGCCTCCCCGGAATCGATCATGGCCTGCTTCATGCGGTCCTTCGCCTCCTCGACCCGCATGCCTGCGAACTCTCCGCAGACGTCCTTCATGAAGCCCAGGTGGTAGCCGTCCTTGTAGACCTGCTTCTTCGCCTCTTCGAGACGGGGGTCGTCGGCATCCTTTATTCCCATGCGCTCTACGATATCCTGTGCCGGGAACTCCCCGTATCCCTTCATGGATATTATCGAAACGGGAACGACGGAATCTAGCATCTCCTTCGTTACGCCGTACCTTTCCATGTACGAAGGGTCCTTCTTAAGCCTGTTAAGTGACATCCAGTCGTCCGGAGCATCGGAAGGCACTGATGTGACCATGCCCGTTCCCACATCCGGGTCGCAGAAGGCCGCCGGAAGAACGGGGACCTCCCTGTGCACCATGGGCGCTGTGCACATACGGCCGACGAGATCGGAGCCTTTCACGGTCCCTATGCTCTCGAGACCGTCCTTCTGATGGCTGAGCTTCTCATAAGCCTGGGGGGAGACTATCCACGTCTCCCCGTTGCTGCGCACCTTGAGGTACTCCACATCGGGATTGACCCAGAAGCAGACCTGCCCGTAGACGGTCTCCGGTCTCAGTGTGGCTGCCACCAGGGTCTCGCTGCCCGATCTGAATTTGAGCAGTGTGTACTCCTGGGTCTCCGCGGTGCCTCCTTTGGAGAGGTCCGTTTCCGAGGGGTCGACGGCCACCGGGCCGCATGAGAGGCAGGCCGGTGCGAAATACGGCTTCTGTATGAGAAGACCGGCATCGTTGAGCTTTCGGAACTGCCACTGCATGAATTTGGAATAGTCGGGATAAAGGGTGCATGTGAATCTGCGCCAATCGGCCAGGAAGCCGAATCTCTTCCAGTATTCCTCCTGATACACATCATTGAAGAACCAGACAACGTTCAGGGGATCTCTCAGCTCGCCTTCCAGCTTCTCCGGGGGGCATCCGTTCCTTATCATGTAGTCCATGATGTCCCTGTCCCCGGCCGATATCCTGGCGGCGAGGCTTATGGCGCCGTTGCCCGTTGCATGGGTGCCCACGGGGAACAGGACATTGTATCCTGTCATGCGCTTGTATCTGCCGATGGCATCTGCATAGGTGTATCCCCTCATGTGACCGACATGCAGGTATCCCGTAACGCCGGGATATGCGAATATTATCATGAACTTCGGTCTATCGTCCCTCTCGGACTCGTTGAGCTTCCGGTCAGACCATCTGACCTGCCACTTCTTCTCCATGCTCTCGTAATCAGGCAACTACAGACACCCTCGGATTTGATGCCACTTCAAAGTGTGCTTTAATTATATAACTATGCGAAACATAGGGCATGATGCAAGGGATATGACACGTCTGACATGTGAAATGCATGTTTTCGGCCTGTATTGCAAATGTAATGCAATGTAAGACAACCATTAAATACACGCATTACGTCTTCTCATTCAAGCCTGAAGGGATGGGCTCTATGGGCTGATAGAGGCATGAAGATGAACGTTGGAAGGCAGGTAACGCTCAGGATGGGAGCAGATGAGGTCCAGGAAATGGATTCTTATCTGTCTGAGCACCCGGAACTCGGCAGCCAATCAATGTTCATCAGAACTGCCGTCCGCGAATACATCAATAGGGATGCTGATGTTGCGGTATCAGAAAGCGACGGGATCCTCGTCCGTTTCACCGAAGCGGAGATGATGGCAATAGATGCAGTGGTCAAGAGCGGTGATGCATTCGATGCAGCCGACTTCATCAGGCTCAAGATCCGCGAGTTCCTGCGTCCGCAGAATACGGACCAGAAGATCGCCCACGATGCATACCGGCTTGCCACGTCTGATCTGGTGACTAAGTGAGGACTCAGAAGGGATAGACCTGGAGGAGGGATGGGATCTCGGATCCGCAAGGATCCGTTACTCTTCCCGGGTCTATCGAAACAGCTTAAATAAATGTACAGACGGGATGGGAAAATGGCGAACGACTTCGACAATGAGGACACTGTCATCGAGCCGCGCGTAGCCGTAGTGGGCATAGGCGGGGCCGGTTGCAACGTGGTCAACAGCGTCTATTGGGATTTCGCCTCTGCGGACACCATCGCGATCAACACGGACCGTGCGGCTCTGGAGGCCATAAGCGCGGACAAGAAGCTCTTCATCTGCAGGAACGTCACCAAGGGCCAGGGGACCGGCGGGGATGCCCTGCTCGGCAGAAGATGCGCCCAGGCTCACATGGATGACATATCCGATGCCCTGGAAGGGCACGATATCGTTTTCATAGTCGCCGGCATGGGCGGCGGCACCGGAACGGGCGCTGCCCCTGTTGTGGCTGAGATAGCCCAGCGCATGAATCTTATAACGTTCTCCATTGCTATCAATCCCTTCTCTTTCGAGAGCGCGAGGGGTCGGGCAGCTAAAGGCGGAATGAACCAACTGAGGGCCGTCTGTTCGATGACCGTCAGCGTGGAGAACGACCTCATATTACAGAACCGCCCGGACATGGCACTGAAAGATGCCTACAGAGCGGTCAACAAGAGCGTGATCTCTTTCATGAAGAGGCAGAGGACCAAGACTGTGGAGGCCCTTATCGAGCAGCTTAAGCACTTGGACTCTCTCATAGTGGACGCAGGCGTCCCGACATCCTCGGGAGCGGTCGGCGGCAACGTGATGACGAACTGAAGATTCTCTCTCCCCACGGAAGGCAGTGCCTTCCGTCAAATCCTTTATCTTCTGGAATGCGCGGTGCTCAATGCCGCGATATGATTTTATAAGCGCTTCTGAGACCATGATCTCGCAAACCCACGCCCTTTTTTATACTCTTAAGAACTGGCCTGGAGCATAGACCGCTGTGTGATGACAGTATGCTTTATATCTCGTGTAACACGATAGTTTAACTGATTCTTATGTGGAAGAAGATGTGCTTGGCATCTGTGTCCCTGATCGTCCTGATAGCTTTATTGCCCTCAGCCTTGGTCTTAGATGTAGGAGGGGCGGAGACCCCGGAGGGCTTCCTGTACTCAGTCAATACGAGCGGAAATGCATCCATAACCGGATACACGGGAACGACCGAATCCCTGATTATTCCCGATACAATCGACGGCAATCAGGTAAGGTATATCGGAGACTCGGCATTCAAAAACAATACCACACTGAAGAAGGTCACGATCCCTGACTCTGTAACTATCATTTATGATTCTGCATTCGAGGGCTGCACGTCTCTGACGAGCGTGGTAATCGGGGACGGTATCGTATCAATAGGCAGTTACGCATTCGAGGGCTGCACGTCTCTGACGAGCGTGGTAATCGGGGACGGTATCGTATCAATTGGCAGTTACGCATTCGAGGGCTGCACGTCCCTGACAAAAATCTTCATACCGAAGAAGGTCAACTCGCTTGGTACCGGTGCTTTCATGGATTGTACCAATCTTCGAACGATAAAATTCATGGGCAACGCACCGACCAATGTCGGCCAGTATTGGATTACAGACACTCACTCTGATCTTCAAATCTATTACTTCGATGATGCAGAAGGATTCACGAACCCGTGGAACGGCATATCGCCAGTGGGGCAACAACTGTTCATAAGAGAATTATACAGTGGTACCTTCAAAATAACCGGGTACAACGGCCCGGGCGGCGATATGATCATCCCCGATGAGATCGGCGGAGTGCCGGTGAAATATATCGCGGATAATGCATTCCAGAATAATTTTGATATTACCAGCGTGACTATACCAGACAGCGTTATCTCAATAGGCATCAGCACATTTGCAGGTTGCACCTCTGTGACAGACGTCTCCATCGGGAATGGTGTTGCGTCCATCGGAGACAACGCTTTCGCCATATGCAGCTCCATGGTAAATGTGACTATAGGAAACGGGGTTACCAGCATCGGGGAGAATGTATTCGCCCTTTGTTCCAGTTTGACCAACGTGGTAATACCTGACAGCGTCACCAGCATCGGCGCAAACACATTCATTAGTTGCACCTCTCTGACAAGCGTCTCCATCGGAGACGGAGTCACTGGTATCAGCAACAGCCTCTTCCAGAGCTGCTCTGAATTAACCGGTGTCGTCATACCTGACAGCGTTACCAGCATCGGCAATGCATCATTCAAGAATTGTACCAAACTAACTGACATAACCATACCTGACGGCGTCACGATCATCGGCAATGATACGTTCGAAGGGTGCTCCGGTCTGACCTCGATGCGATTCATGGGGAATGCACCAAGCGTCGGCATCAATTGGGCGAATACGGGAACGGCCCTCAAGGTCTACTGCATCTACGGCAAGACAGGCTTTGATGTATCGCCTTGGACGGAGATGACCCTGGTCGTCGTCACCCCTCCGGGTGCGCCTGCAGGTCTTGAAGCTGTCGCCGGAGTAGGAAGCACATCCCTTACTTGGACCGCTCCTGCTGATGACGGCGGCAGCGAGATCACAGGATACGAGATCTGGTTCGGAGTTGGTTCAGAAAGCAGCTCGTGGACCCTGTTCGGAGATACGAATGCTCTGACCGCGACCGTTACCGGTCTGAATAACGGAACAGAATACCACTTCGGCGTGAAGGCAGTGAACTTCGTCGGGACCTCAGCATTCTCGTCGGCATCCGCCACTACCCATTCCGTACCCGGAGCTCCTTCTCTAACAGCAGTGGCAGGCGATGCGAAGGTCGTGCTCACATGGACCGAGCCTGCCAACGGAGGAAGCGCGATCACAGGCTACGAAATATGGTACAAGTCCGCAGGAACAGACTGGACCCTGTTCGGTGACGTGAGCATCCTGACGGCGACCGTCACCGGACTGACCAACGGAACGGAGTATGAATTCAGGATCGCAGCCGAGAATGCTGTGGGCGTCGGTGCCGTGAGCAACGAAGCGGCATCCACACCGAAATCGGATGTGCTGGCTATTCTTAGTGACCCCGTTATCCTGGCTATCGCCGCTGCGATCAGTGCACTTGTCGTCATCAGTGTCGCGGTTGTGCTTCGTAGAAAATAAGCCGTTCGGGCTAAAGGCCCGGCCCGAGAATGGGCCGGGCATCACGCCCTTTTCATCCTTTCTGCTTGGACATGTGCTCGTAGCCCATGTCGAAGGCCTTCTTGTTAAGGTCCACGAACTTGGGAGGCACGTTCTTGGCCAGCATATCCTTCAGAAGGTCCTTGGACAGAGGGAATCCCTTGGCTGCGGCCACCGCGCCTATCATCACGGCATTGGCCGCCACCGCTTTGCCTGCGGCGATCGCTATGGATGTGGCGTCTATCGTCACAAGGTTCTCTGTCCTCTCCCTTACTGCGGCGACCATTTCATCGATATTCGGATAATCCTCGAACCCTGCGGCGACCATGGACGGATACACCGGGTCAAGATTCATGAGTATCTTGGTGTCCTCGTTCGCCAGGGATATGTTCCTGCAGGTCTCGACGGGCTCGAACCCCATCAGGAGATCGGCGCCTCCGGATGATTCCAGGGGGCTGATGACCCCGTCGCCGAATCTCAGGGTGCACAGAACGCTGCCGCCCCTCTGAGCCATGCCGTGGACCTCGCTCATCGCGACCTTGTATCCCGCGTTCATGGCAGCACTGCCCAGGACCATGGAGGCCAGGAGAACCCCCTGTCCCCCCACGCCTACGATCTGTATCGTGTATCTCATTGCCTCACCTCTATGGCATCCTTGGGGCAAACGTTAGCGCACATGCCGCACCCTATGCACTGAACCTCATCCACATGGACCTCGTCCCCTCTCTTCACAAGAGCCGGACATGCTATGGTCTTCAGACATGTGTAGCACTTGATGCACTTGCTCTGATCCACTTCAGTCTCCCTGATCACCAGGGCCCTCTGCTTCTTAAGCTCCAGGGGGCACGCCATCTTCGATATCACGACGGCCACGCCGTCCGTGTCAATGGCTTCCTTCATCACCTTGGAAGAGGCCTTCACGTCATAGGGGTTCACAGTGGCCAGGAAGTCCACGCCTATCCCCTTTACGACGGCCTCGATGTCCAGGGCCTCTGTGGTTATTCCTCCGAAGTCCCTCCCGGTGCCGGGGTTGGGCTGGTGCCCGGTCATGGCCGTCGTACGGTTGTCCACGATGACCATCACGAGCTTGTGGTCGTTGAACTTGGCCGATATCAAAGGCGGTATGCCTGAATGGAAGAATGTGGAATCACCGATGAACGCGACCGATTTCTGATCGGTCACCTGGGCGAAGCCTCCTGCAGCGCCCGCCCCTCCGCCCATGCAGATGATGAAATCCGCCATATCGAAGGGAGACTGGACGCCCAGCGTATAGCATCCGATATCGGAGCAGTAAACGGCCTCCCTCTTCCCCATGGCCTTCTTCGTCGCGGCGAATATCCCGCGGTGGGGGCAGCCGGCGCACAGGGTCGGCGGCCTTCCGGGAAGCTTCACATCAACCGGCTTAAGAGGCACCGGAGGCGCATCCATCCTGACGAGATCCTTCAGCCTCGCGATGACATCCGGGGAGTACTCCCACTCCACGGGCAGATGACCGCTCCTCTTCCCGTATACGGGAACGGACAGCTTGTTCTGCGCGCATATCCTGAGGACCTGATCCTCCAGGAAAGGTTCCAGCTCCTCAACGACTATTATCCTGCTCTTGCCTTTGATGAAATCCGCGATCTTCTTCTCCGGCAGCGGGTTAGTGAATCCCAGCTTCAGAATCTGTACGCCTTTGATGTACTCCTTGACATATGTGTAAGAGACACCCGAGGTTATCACTCCCGTTTCCCCTTCCCCTTCGATGAAGTTCAGAGGCGATGCTTCGGAAAGGGCCATTGCCTTCCTGTTGAGATCCAAAAGCCTGACCCTGTTCTTCTTCGCGAAAGCGGGTATATTGACGAATCTTGCGGTATCCTTCTCGAAATGACCTTTAGCAGACGTTCCCTCGGGGGTTCCGAACTCCACTATCCCGCGGGCGTGATTGACACGGGTGGTGGTCCTGAAGATCAGCGGCAATCCCAATTCCTCGGATATCCTGCATGCCTCGGCCACCATGTCCTTTGCCTCCGCAGGGGTGGACGGCTCCATCATGGGCAGAAGTGCCAGCTTGGAGTATATCCTGTTGTCCTGCTCGTTCTGGGAGCTGTGAAGGGACGGGTCGTCCGCTGTTAGTATGAGCATCGCGCCCCTGACGCCTGAGTATGCCAGGGTCATCATGGGGTCTGCAGCGACGTTCAGACCGACATGCTTCATGAAAACGATGGACCTGACGCCGGACGATGCGGCGGCGGCTGCCGTCTCCATCGCCACTTTCTCGTTCACTGAGAACTCGAAGTACATTCCCACCTTGTGGGATATCTTCTCCAGATTGTTGCCTATCTCCGACGAGGGTGTCCCCGGATATGTGGAGGCGAACTTCACTCCGGCCTCGATGAGCCCCCGGGTTATCGCCTCGTTCCCTAGCAGCAGGTCCCTGCCGCTGTTCGATAAGATGTCTGCCATTTTTGCGCCTCTGGTCCAGGGTTGTATTACGAGGCGGATTTATAACTATAACCGATATACGGGAGACACGTGCGGGGGTAGCCAAGCCTGGCCAAAGGCGCAGGACTTAGGATCCTGTCTTCAGCGGTTCGAGGGTTCAAATCCCTTCCCCCGCACCATTCTCAGATCCTATCTGAAATCGTACTTGCGCCTGCAGCATTTGCCGCGTGGCTCTTCCTCATCCTCTTCGGGATCCTGCTCTGGCTCATCATCCCTGATGCCGACCCGGCATCCGCATCCGCAATCGTCACCGTGAACATGCTCATGATCATAGCTGTGATCATGGCTGTGGCCGCGGTGATCGAACTCCAGGAAGACGCCGGGGTCGTCCATCGCATGCATCATCTCATGCTCCAGCTCGCTCCTGTCCACGTCAGTCAGGGCAGCCATTATGTGGAACTCGGCCTCCCTGGTCGGACGCAGAGAGCCGTGGTGGAGAACCCCCTCTGACATGTCCGTCAGATTGAGGGTTATCCCTCCCTTGTCAGTGGAAACGGACATCTTTATGTGCCCCATCATCACGCCGGACTCGGACTCGGCCCATCTGCCTATGGCCATTAGCATGTCCTCAAGGCGCCTTTCGGCATCCGCATTGAATCCTCTTATCCTGCCTTTGAAACCGACTGCCGTGCCCCCTGCCATCTCCGCTGACGTCTTCATCTCAGAGCCTCCAATAGCCTGTCGACCCCTTCCAGGGTCTTCCCGGAGACAACTAACGCAGGTACATCATATAAATCCTTCAGGACAGCGAGAACGCCTTCGATCTTCTCCGCAGGCTGTCCGTCGGCCTTGTTCACCAGTATGAGATCGGATTCGGAGATCTGCTCCAGGAAGAACTCTCTCTTCCGTTCCATGAACAGATCGAAGCGCGGCACATCAACTATTCCGATTATGGTGATGTCCCCGGCATCCGTACCGGTTCTGACTATTGTGTCCCGGACCTTCTGCGGAAGTGCCAGACCCGTGGGCTCCACAATGAACACATCCGGGCCTATCTCCTCCTTGATGCCTTTGACAGCCTCGAAAAGGGATTGGGTGAGGGTACAGCATATGCATCCGTCCGGAAGCTCCACGGCTTTGAACCCTTCGGATCTCAAAGTGCTGCCGTCAACGCCTATGTCCCCCATCTCATTCACGAGTATGGCAACCTTCTTCCCCGAATCCAGATAATGCTTCGTCAATGTCTTGAGGAACGTCGTCTTCCCGCTTCCCAGGAAGCCTCCGAGGATGTAGATCATCATGCCGGGGCCATCGGGAACTCGGATTAAATAGGGATTGGCGCAACCGCTTACATCAATGCCCGCAGATCCTGGATCATGAAGGTGTACGGGCATTCTACCGCGTTCCCACGGGGGATGTATATTCCGTCTATGCCCGCCGCTTCCGCAGCGAACATATCACCCGGGCTGTCCCCTACGTAGCAGATATCCTTCTTCTCGAGCCACGGATACTCCTTTATGGACCTGAGTATCCCGTCAGGTGCCGGCTTGTGGTTCTTCACATCGTCGTACCCGACGATGCTGTCGAATCTCTCCAGGAGTCCGTGCCTCAGAAGTATGGCGACTATGCGCTCCCTCATCTTGCCGGATGCTATGGAGAGGCCTTTCCCCCTGCTGTGCAGGGTGCTTATGACCTCCTTGGTCTCGGGATACGGATCCGTCCTGGATGCCATGGATGCCCTGGATTCGGCTATGAAGGAGTCTATGAACCTTCTCTTCTCCGTCTCCGAACGGGCGAATCTGTCCGCCGTAGCATCCAGGGGCTCCTGGACGTATTTCCTGCATTCGGCAGCATTGAAGGGTGCGCCTATGGCCCGGAATGCCTTAGCATACGCTAGTTCCACCCCTTTCAAGGAATTGAACAGGGTCATATCGAAATCGAAGATGTACGCCTCGTATTCCCTCATATCGCCTTACGCAACGGTCCCTGTGCTGCCATCAGGCTGGATGTTCTCGCTCTCCAGCATCTTGAGTATCTTCCTTCTCAGGGCCGTGAACTCCTGGGACGACCTGTCCCTGGGGTGGGGCCACGGGATATCGATTACCTCTTTTATCTTGGCCGGGCGCTTGGTCAGGATCACTATGCGGTCTGATATGTAGACGGCCTCGTCCACCGAGTGCGTCACGAATATCACCGTCGTATCGGTCTTGTCCGTTATCCTCAGCAGCTCGGTCTGCATTATGTTGCGGGTCTGAGCGTCCAGGGCTCCGAATGGCTCGTCCATGAGTATCACATCCGGCTTCGTCACCAGGGCCCGGGCGATCCCCACGCGCTGCTTCATACCTCCTGAGAGCTCATGGACCATTGCGTTCTCGAATCCTGCAAGGCCGACGGACTTGATGTACCTTTCCGCCCGCTCCCTGCGCTCCGCCTTGGGAACACCGGCGACCTCGAGACCGAACTCGACGTTCTTCCTGACGGACCTCCAAGGGAAGAGGGCGAAGTCCTGAAAGACCATCCCCCTGTCAGGTCCGGGGCCCTGGCAACACTTGCCGTCAACGGTGACTGTTCCGGATGTTGGTTCCACCAAACCCGCGATCATACGTAGAATGGTCGTTTTACCGCATCCGGACGGGCCGACTATCGAGATGAGCTCCCCCTTGTTTATGGAGAGGCTGAAGTCATTCAAGACGACCACTTCTCTGTCATCCTTCTTAAAGACTTTCTTCAGGTTCTCCACTTTGATGAAGTCCCTGCCTGAGGTCTGCGAGGTCTTTCGGGCGACATCAGTCTGCGTCAATTCCCATCCTCCTTGTTATCAGTTTGTATACTCTGTCTGCCAAAGTGGTTGTCAAAAGACCTAATATGCATATCACCACGATTCCTGCCCAGCAGTATGTGTACTGCATGTATTGCTGTGCCTGTATGCTTATGAAATAGCCTATGCCTCCGCCTATCGGAACTATCATCTCCGCCGCAACTATGCACATCCATCCCACGCCCAACCCTATCCGTATTCCGTTCATTATGTACGGAATTCCGGAAGGCAGAGTGACCTTCAAAAACCTCTGAAGCCCGTTGGCACCAAGGGTCTTGGCAGCATCTACATGAGACGGATCTATTTTAGTTACACCAAATATTGTGTTCGTCAACAGCGGGAAAAAAATCCCTATGGCAACGACCATGGACGGCGATGTCCTGGCACCGAACATGAAGAGGAAAATCGGGGCCCACGCAATAGGTGCAATAGGCCTTATGAGCTCGTAGATGGGTGTCGCAAATTCATTGAGCTTAGGAGAGGAACCAAGAACAAGACCCAACGGGACCGCGAGAACAAATGCCATGAGGAATCCTACTGCGAACCTCTGAAGGCTGATGCTCATATTATCCCACATAGTCAGGGAGGACATCGTATCTCCCACTGTAAACAGATAGATCAGTGCCTCGAATACCTCTATCGGCGTAGGGAGGGCGGGATTCCTGAGCGCCAGAGAAACGAACCACCACACCAGCAACAGAGTCAGTATTGATACCGTTGCTATGCCCGCCGACCGCAAAAAATGGTGAAGGGGGTTGTTCTCATCATACTTCAAGACAACCCCTGATGGTTTATTTTCGGTTTCAGCCATGTGTTATCCTACTTCCCCATGTTAATCACATTTATTATTGCGGGTGGAGCTCCCAGGAAACCTATATCTTTTTCCCCACTCAGGAGTGCGGTTATCACACCGGGGCCGTTCAGCGCACCGTCTACCTCAATAGATATACCATAGTCTCCGAAGAAACCAAGCACATCACCTATGTGAAGAGCAATCTGATGTATATCGCCGGAGATGACCTGTACCCCCACTGTGGCATTCTTTGTGCCTGTGTAATTCTTAGCTTCCTCTATGTAAGTTCCGCTTACGAATCTGTCAGCGAATTCCGAAATACTCTCGCTTCCAGTATTGGATATAGGTTTTAGACTAACCGCTCCTCCATCATAGAAGCTCTGGGTCAGACTCCCTATCTGAGTCCTCAATGAGTCAAGAGTACCGTCCGAATCAGCATAGGCATATGTAACGTGTTCCAGGGCGCTGACAACAACCTCCTGGCTCATCTGAGTCTTATTCATGCTTAGATACACGAGGAAAACATACTCATTCCACTCAGGGTCATTGTTCAATTTATTAATCGCATCCTGAAGGGAAAGACTGCTTATCCCTGCTGGGATAGGTATTTTGTTAGCCATAGCTCCCTCCACGAATTCAACGGATTTTATGTAACCTGCAAGGAACGCCACGGTGGTCTCCGAATTGTTCTTAAGGAAACCAGAGTTGACTGCGATGCAGCAACAGGTGTGCCCTGGATCGTAATCGTTGGTCCTGAAGACCGTCTCAGCATTACGGGTCGTTTGCTGGATAGCCTGGGAGAAGATAGGTTCCCAAATTATGCCAGCATCAATGGCGGAATTGCTCACGAAATCAGTGACAACTCCCGCAGAGGACATCTGAAGCCAATAAACGTTGCCGGAGGATTTGACAGTATTCAGAGAGTACTGTAAGAAATTGTATCCCATATCTTTTACTATCTGTGCTATAGTTACGTGCTGGATAGTACTGGGTCCGGGAGTTACAATCACGATCATGTCCCATTCGGGATCATTGAATTCAACTACCCCTGAAGTAGTGGTTGCTAAATTAAGACCGTCTTTTGCGAACATCCCAGAGCCATCTGTGTTCACCCGGGCAACAAGCTGGACTTTGACATCGCCTTCAGTTTCATTCTGATTCATCAGAATGATTGCTGCAGAAAGAGATATCATCATAACAGCCACTGCAACAACTCCGATTACTGTGGATTTTTTCATACCATCATTTCGAGGAAATTTACTGTATTTAATACCTCGGAATTTTACCCTAACTTTGATGTGATTATACTTTAAGGATAAAAATTAACAGTGCTATCCCGAGAGTGTCCGATATAAGATACTTTAAGCATAATGTGACAATGGAATGAAGCCAGAATGAAGAAAAATTAAGATGTTTCGGGATCTGAGGATCAGATGTCCCTGTATGCGATGGAATACTCCATCTTCTTGGCGCCGAAGTACTTCTTGGAGAACTCCGCCGCATCCTTGGGGCCGAACTCTTTGCAGGAGAATATGTTGATGAAGGCCCTGTTGGTGTCCTCTGCGAAGTGACCGGAGATCATGGAGGTCTCGATCAGCTGCACCAGAGAGTAACCTTCTACCTTGGGCTCGGAACCGAAACGGACCACTATGGGCTCCCCGTATCTTTTCATATCTATGTGCTTGGCGAGGTCTATGGCGAAATTCGTGATGTGCTCCTTGCTGGATATCAGCTTGAGGTCGCATTCTCCGAGATCTACCGCGACCTCGAAACCCCACCTGTTCTCGTTGTTGTATTTGTCTATGGCTTCCTTGTCATCCAGAAGCTTGCCTGTGTAAGGGCTCATTACGTACATGCGGATCTCTCCCGACGGATTGCCGTCGACTACGGAATATATCAATTCTGTATTTGAAACTATAACCTCCACTACGAAACTCGTAGTTCTGAGAACCCAATTTATTAGAATGAAAAAGCCCTACTGGCACCCATGACGGGGATAAAAGGCTCCGATGTGTTCTTCTCGGACATGGAGATTGAGATCGGTGACAACCTTCTGAAGAAGATGAGAAGGGTCTGCGAAGCGGCGGGGATCGGCAGGATCGACATGGAGAAGAAGCTCGTAGCCATAAAGCTGCATTTCGGGGAGTACGGCAACCTTTCCTTCCTAAGGCCCAACTATGCCAAGGTATTGGCCGATCTGGTCAGGGAGAAGGGGGGCATACCTTTCCTGACCGACTGCAACACATTGTACGCAGGATGCAGGAAGAACGCCGTGGAGCATCTGGATACCGCATACGCCAACGGATTCAGCCCCCTCACCACAGGATGCCAGATCCTGATAGGGGACGGTCTGAAGGGCTCCGATGAGACCCTGGTGCCGATAAACGGAGAATATGTTCGCGAAGCGAAGATCGGAAGGGCTGTGGCCGAGGCCGATGTCATCATCTCCCTGAGCCATTTCAAATGCCACGAGCTCACGGGAGTTGGCGGGGCAGTGAAGAACCTGGGCATGGGGTGCGCCTCCCGCAGGGGCAAGATGGAGCAGCACTCCGAGGAGAAGCCGCTGGTCGATGAGGGGAGATGCAGAGGATGCAGGGAGTGCCTGAAGGCATGCGCCCACGGCGCGATATCCTTCCCTGACAAGAAAGCGGTGATCGATTACGGAACATGCGTGGGGTGCGGCAGGTGCATATCCGCCTGTCGCTTCGATGCCGTATGCGCCGGCCCGGACTCCTCCAAGGACCTGCTGAGCATGAAGATGGCGGAGTACGCCGCAGCGGCCGTTCTGGGAAAGCCGAACTTCCATGTGAGCGTGGTGTGCGATGTTTCGCCTCTCTGCGACTGCTACGGAGGGAACAGCCCGCCGATAATACCCGACGTGGGGATATTCGCGTCCTTCGACCCGGTAGCACTGGATTCTGCCTGCGCCCGGCTCTCCGCGGCTCAGAAGCCCATAGGCAGGAAGGTCCGCGGTAAGGACATATTCGCCGATGTGAACGAGGGAACGGACTGGCGCACAGCCCTGGAGCACGCCGAGAGGATAGGGTTGGGAACGACATCCTACAACCTGATAGAGATGAAATGACAGTGCTGAAGGGCGTTAATTTTAATAGCGCTCTCGTGAATTAGCGCATATGGACCCGGTGAGGCTTTTCGTCTCCATAACGGTGCCCCGTCTGGGCCCCCTTGAGTCTGTTGCGGAGAATATCGGAGGCATACGCGGAGCTCGTCCCGTTCCCGATAAGCAGAGACATCTTACTTTGGCCTTCATAGGCGATCTGGATATCGAATATGAGAAAAGGGTTTGCGAAGCCGTTGAGAATGCGGTGGAAGGGATCGGACCTTTCCGCATCGACCTCAGAGGTGTGGGCGCATTCCCCAACCCGCAAAGACCGAAGGTCGTCTGGGTGGGAGCAAGCGACGACGGCACCATGGCCGCTCTCTCGGAAGCGATACGCAATTCCCTGGATGCCGCCGGGGTCGGCTACGACGGCAAGGAGTTCAAACCGCACATCACTCTGGCACGCATGAGCGGCGGCACCGACGTGGGCGGTCTCGTATCAGGCAACAAGAGCGCCACCTTCGGATGGTTCGCCTGTGATTCGGTGAATGTGATGAAGAGCACACTCCGCTCATCGGAGGCCGTTCATACCCTTGTGAAGAGCATCCCTCTTAGAGGCTAACTGTAACTGTCCGCTTTTATTCCCCCGCTCTGCGAGACAGCTATCATGAAACGCACAAAGCGGACTCACAAAATGCGAAGGAACAGGAGCGGGGGTATCGAAGGACTGCCGCTTCAGCTCATGATACTGATCGTCATCGCCACTCTCGGAACGTCTGTGGTGGTGGGTTGGATGAACGACATAGAGATGCCCAAGTCCATAGGTGATGTGACCGTGGATAACGACAGCATCCCCCTGGGGAGCCCTGACTCCAACGGCAACAGGGCCACCAAAGAGAGGTTCTCCGTCTACGTCACGGACCAGGACGGCAATCCGATCGAGGGGGCGACGGTGGTCATAACGGGACTGGGGGCCAACGACGGACGCGGCGGAACGGTTTATTCCACGACCGATGCCAACGGAAAGGCGATGTTCGGATCGATATACGTGAAACTGAATTCGCCTGTCGGGCACATCGGCGTTAACGTATCCAAAGCCGGATACGGCGAGGACGGGAGCTGCAGGATCGCGGTGATCGCGTGAAGATGAACAAGAGGGCGGTCCTGGACCTGCCCATAAGGATAGTGGTCGTCCTTGCGGTGCTGGCGGCCGCCCTCCCCTTCATCGGATCTGCCATGGAGTACAATGAGGAGGCCACGACCGCCGCCGCTCTGGAGAATCAGATAGGAAGGATAACCAATGCCGCCGCTGTCGTGTACTTCTCCGGGGAAGGCTCATGCAGGACCGTCGACCTCGACATACCTTCCGGGTGCAGCATATCCGTGGGAGGTAAAGGAGGGGAAGCGTACTCCGTCAGAGGGATCATGGGCGACAGGGTCGTGTACACGGGATACATGGACAAGCCGTCCGTAGGATTCTCTGACGAAACAATGCTGTCGGGCAAATGCACCGTGCTGGTCAGATGCTCGGAGGGCGGGAACGGATATCCTGTGATCCAGGTGATAGCATGATCGAATTCACACTGTCCCGCGTCGCCCTGGGAATATGCGGGATCCTTCTGCTGGCTTCCGTCATACCCTTTGTGGAGAATGTCCATGAGGACAGAGTGGACGACGGCATGTCCGCCCAGGCCGGGAGCATAGCCGCACTGGTGGACTCCTTCTGGAGCTCCGGATCGGATTCGTTGACGGTCTGCGCCGGAGAGCTTCTTCCGACGGCATCCTCCACCCTGCGCTTCGAAGGGCACTTCGTCATACTCGAGTACGAGGGCACATGCTACAAGGCCGCGATGCTCTGCGATACCGTATCAGAGGGCACGTACTCCTGCAACAGCATTCTCAGGCTGACCAGGATCGGCCCGGCCGTTGCCGTAGAGGCTCTGGGATTCACTTAGAGAAGGCACGGATTATCTTCCTCAGGGTCTCGAGGAACCTCTCCATGTCCCCTCTGTCGTTGTATATGTAGAAGGATGCCCTGACAGAGCCCCCCAGGTCCCTGGATTCGAAGAACGGATGGGCACAGTGCATGCCGGACCTGACCATGACGCTGCCGATGCTGTCCATCATGACAGCCACATCATGGGATGAAAGGCCCTTCACGTTGAAGGAGAATATGCCTCCCCTGGATGCCGGGTCCTCCGGACCGACGATCGATACCTCCGGCATATCGTCTATCGCCTTCTGCACGATCCTCTGAAGGGATATCTCATGGGCCTCCACCTCCTTCATGCCGATGCGGGACAGATAATCGAGAGCAGCCGAAGTGCCTATTATCCCTGAATAGTTGAGGAGCCCTGCCTCGAACTTCTCGGGTGCCGGGGATGTCTTCACCGTATCGTAAGTGGTGAGACCCACAGTCCCGCCGCCGTACATCAGGGGCCTGAGGTTCTTCAGGGCCTCCTCTTTCCCGTACAGCATCCCCACGCCCGTGGGCGCCAGCATCTTGTGCATGGATGCCGAATAGAAATCCGCATCCAGGTCGGTCACGTTCACGTGCATATGGGGCGCTGCCTGTGCCCCGTCCACTGATATGACCGCACCGGCGTCATGGGCGATCTCTGCCATCTCCTTTATCGGATATGTCACGCCGGTGACATTGCTCGTCTGGGTCACCGACACCGCCTTCACATCCCGGGTGACGGCCTCCTTATAGGCCTCGATGTCGAACTCCCCTCTTTCGGATGTCCTGAAGAACCTGCGCTTTATACCCCTTTCCTGAACCTTGAACCATTGCACATGATTGGAATTGTGCTCAGCATCCGAGGTCAGCACCGTGTCGCCCGGCCTCAGATCCAGCCCCAGCGCGACCGTGTTCAGGCCCTCGGTGGCGTTCTTCGTGAACACGAAGCATCTCGGATCATCCGAACCGAAGAACCGGGCCATCTTCTCCCTGGTCTCGTCCACTTCGGTGGATACGCGGGTGGCCATGGAATGAACGCTTCTGCCTCCGCATGACGGGTACTCCTCGTAGTACTCCACCATCTTCCTTATCACCTGATCCGGTTTCAGGCTCTGGCATGCATTATCGAGATAAACGGAGCTGCCGTTCCTGACAGTCGGGAAATCCGCCCTGATCCGGGATACATCCATGGGACCGCCTATTGTGAATGATGTTATTCATTGTTTCCGTTCCTGCCGGCGAACTATAATTATAATAGCCTTGGATTCCAATCAGCTGATATGGAACTCAGGACATCCGTGGGGAGCCTCACGCTTGATAACCCCTGCATACTGGCATCCGGGATAATGGATGAGACGGGAGAGGGCATGGCCCGCGTCCTGGGGTCCGGTGCCGCGGCCGTCGTATCCAAATCCGTCGGCATCAGCCGGAACGCCGGGCACGCGAATCCGAACTTCATCGAAGAGGAGGGATTCTGCATCAACGCCATGGGACTCCCCAATCCCGGGATAAAGGAATATGCCGAGGAGATGAGGATCGCGGTTGCCAGCGGGAAGACCGTCGGGTCGGTTTACGCATCATCCCCGGAGGAATTCGCCGAGCTCGCCGGCTGCATGGAGGACTACGGCGCATGCGCCGTGGAGCTGAATCTCTCATGCCCTCATGCCGCGGGATACGGCATGGAGGTGGGAACGGATCCCCGAATGGTGGGAAGGATAGTATCCGTTGTGAAGGACGCTGTGAGCATACCCGTTTGGGCAAAGCTCACACCCAATACCCACATACTCAAGGAGATCGGGAGGTCGGTCGAGGATGCTGGAGGAGACGCGATCGTTGCGATCAATACTCTGAGGGCTATGAAGATAATCCCGGAATTCGGCAGACCGTTCCTCAGCAACCGCTTCGGAGGTCTCTCGGGAAGCGCGATACGCCCCGTGGGCGTGAGAGCCGTTTACGATCTTCACAGCGCGGTTTCGATACCGATAGTGGGGGTCGGAGGGATATGCGACCACCGGGATGCCCTGGAGTACATAATGGCCGGAGCATCCGCAGTGCAGATCGGCACCGCGGTCCTGAAGGGGCTGGATGTCTTCTCTAAGGTGAACGATGGATTGAGGGGCTTCATGAAGGAGTACGGATACCTTTCCGTAAAGGACATGGTAGGTGTGGCACATGAATGATATAGTAACCGTGACCGGCAAAAGCAGGTTCGGCGACATATGCTCCCTCTCATTCGATTGGGACGTTGCCGTGCAACCCGGCCAATTCGTAATGGTCTGGGCGCCCGGCATGGAGGAGATACCTCTTTCACTGTCTTCCGTCAAAGATGTCAAGAGCATAACGTTCCGTATGATCGGCAAGGACACCGAAGCTCTGGGGAACAAGGAAACGGGGGACAGGCTCAGCATCAGGGGACCTTACGGGCGAGGTTACAGAGTTGATGATAAGAAGAGGACTCTGGTGGTGGGCGGGGGCATCGGGATAGCTCCCGTGCTTCCCATGATGGCGGACGGGCTGGACACCGCTCTTGCGGCCAGAAGCTCCGGGGAACTGGACTTCGCACTCCCGGAGATCCGGAGTGCCAAAGGCAAGACCTGGATATCCACAGACGACGGCAGCATGGGCTTCCACGGCAACGCCGTGCAGCTTGTGAAGGATATTCTCGCGGAAAGGGAGTACGACGAGATCCTGGCCTGCGGGCCGGAGGTCATGCTTTTCTTCCTCCACAGATTCTGCGTCGAGAACGGGATGAAGTGCCAGATGTCCCTTGAAAGATACATGAAATGCGGATGCGGGGTCTGCGGGTCCTGCATGATAGATGATAAGAGGGTATGCGCCGACGGACCGGTCTTCACCTGCGAGGAGATCTCGGGGATGAAGGATTTCGGGCACGCCAAAAGGGAGCCTTGCGGCACCAGGGTCCTTTTCAGGTGAGGAATGCAGGAACTGCTGGAGATAATGCACGGGAGCCTGGCCGTGAAAGTCCCGTCCGAACTGTTCTCCGGATGCGATGCCAGGATCGATACGGAAGCCGCAGAGGAGTTCAAAGGGACCCTCCAGAGCAGGTACCCTTGGCTCAGCGCCAACTCACTGGACGTTCTGATGGAAACGGCCAGAAGGAAGTACATCGAGATCTTGGACGAGGAGACCAAGGGATCATCCAAAGCGGAAAGGCTCCGAAAACAGGGGAAACATGATTCGGCGGAGCAGCAGCTCAGACGCAACGTCGAAAGGTACCCCGAAGACCCTGATGTATGGTACGCCCTCGGGAGGATGCTTTGCGAGACCGGGAGAACGGAAGAGGGCTACGAAGCATTCAACAGAGGAAGGTCACTCTTCCGCAAATAATGCGTTGAGAGCGTCAGCGACCTCCGGGATCGTGGCTCCCCACGGAACCGATGCCAGATTTCCTTCCATCCTGTATCCGTTCTTAACCTTGCAGCATTTCGTTATGGTCTTCACGCCGTCGTTAACCGCATAATCGGCAGGACAGGTGTTTATGAACTTTGGCTCGAAACCGTAAAGGGACTCGAATATCCTCTTGGAAAGATGGCATCCTACCAGCGTAACATCCTTGTCCAGCTTCGGCGCAGAGTCGAGATAGGATACCGGCAAGGATGACTTCAGACTGGAGACTGCGCACGGGAACATTATCGAACCGGACTTCACATCTTTGGCAAGAATGGCCATGTCCACGTCCACACATTCCTGTATTATGGGATGCTCGACGAAACCAGAATCAAGGGCTTTCTGCACAAGAACAGAAAGTTTCGATGGGGCCGGCGGAATGCTGTCTATGACCCTCAGCTTCACTGGCTCAAGTCCGAAAACAAAGCTCATGTGATCGAACATCCCCTTAACGACGACAGCCCTTCCAGGGCGGTCAGCCTGTATCCTTGCCATTGCCGGTACATTCAGAACGTCTAAGGACGGATCATCGAGGAAATCAGTATTCTCCGGCAATGAGATTATCTCAAAGGAAACGACCGGTCTGAAAAGCCCTGTGCCCTTCTCCTTCTCCACACGCACAGTGGCATGATCGCTGCCGTTTATCAAGACCATGTCCTCCGTCCGGGTGTATGCTTTCCATGACCCTAGCATACGGCTGATGTTCTCCTCCGTAAGAGGGAAGTCCACTTCTCTGACGGACACATCCTTGCAATGCATGCCATGTGATGCCTCCCTGCGTATAAATCTGATGTCTGACGGAGATAGGATGCAATAAAGTAGAAATAGGAATACTGGATTGGTGGAAACTGCGTGTCGGGATAACATAGGGGCCATGTGGTGGACTGCAGATCCTCATACGGGAGTTCAAATCTCCCTCCCGACCCCATTTTTCGAACGACTCCTCATTCTTCATTCTGCGGGCAAGCTTTATCACTGCACCCTCTTATGATATCTCCATGAGAGTCACAATCCTCGGTGTTGAGAACGGCATCCTGGACGACAGATTCGGCTCCAAGGGGTCGGATTTCAGAGGGGATATGCCGACCAGGTCCTTCGGTTTCCTGGTTGAGGACGTTCCTCCCGGGACCATATGCCTTGCAGGGATATTCGACGATCCGGATTCGGTCCCGGTCAGCGGTTTCATTTGGATACACTGGTGCTTCGCCAATCTGAGAGAGCACGGGATGAAGGAGAACGCCAGCCACACCGGCGGGGACTTTGTTCAGGGAACGAATAGCTGGCACAGTGCCTTGGATGACTTTTCGAGAAAGGAAGCAACAGGATATGGCGGACCTTGTCCCCCTGATTCGGAGCACGAATACAGATTCAGGGTCTTCGCCCTCTCTTCCCTTTTGGACATTGAGGACGGTTTCTATATTAACGAGCTTTTGAAGAAGATAAGAGGGAAAGTACTGGCACATGCCTCCGCATATGCCGGGTACTCTCCGAGGGTTTGATCAGATCTCTCTGCGCCTCATGAGAAGATATGATATCGCAAGGGTCACAACACCCCAGACCACGGCCACGCCTGTTGCCTTTAGCGGATCGTAGCCTTGGTCGAAATATGGAATCCCCATCATCATCACTACACCGGGATCTATCACATTTGTGCCATTGATAACAGCATTTGGTATATGGCCATAGACGTAGTCTATGATGTACCAGGCTTCGATCTCGAATGCAGAAAGCGTACCATATATTATGCCTGTAATCAGGAACAAAAAGAAGAACGTCAGGATCGCTGACGTGCCGCTCTTCTTGACCAGAGAGCTGAACATCATCGCCACTCCGGTGGCCGCGAATATGTACAGCATCGCGAATGCCAAGGACAGCAGGATGTTCGGGGGCAGGGCTTGTGTGTAAGCGAAAATTGCCAGGATTGACAGCAGATAATAGAACACCATTGCCGCTATGCCAAGCATCAGTGCCGCGAACATTTTCCCCAGAAATATAGGCCATTTCTTTATCGGCCGAGTGAATATCACAAGGGCTGTGCGCTCCTCATATTCCGAGGATATCGCACCGGACGCGAACATAGCCACGATTATAACTACCAACATGTAAGCGAACTGCGAGTAGCCATAGAAATGTTCATCAGCAGTCATGCTCTCATTGAAAAGAACGGGCAATGCGGTGATCAGACCCCATACCAAAAGCAATATCAGGCCTACCAATATTATCTTCTTGCCGCGCAGGTACTTGACGAACTCGTTCTTTGCCACTACATAGGCCTGTCTGAGATCATCAGAGAAATCTCCTGACATTGTCATCACCTCGACTCCTTTATTATGTCCAAGTATCTGTCCTCAAGGGTATTGCCGCTCTGAGCCAGACTGTATATGCCGATATCCAGGGATACGACATCCTTCATCAACTGAGCCTGATCCTCACGGCCGCCGTCCAGATTGAGTATTATCTCCTTGCCCTGGATGGAAACGTCGGAAATGTTCTTGAGCCCTTTCAGCTTCGATATGGCCTCTTCGATGCTGCCCACCGTCCGCAGGACTATCTTCCTGCCGGAGCTGAACATGACCTTCTCCAGGCTGTCATGCAGCAGCAGCTTCCCGTGATTTATCATCGCAACGCGGTCACACAGATCGCTGACCTCATACAGCATGTGAGAGCTCATCAGCACGGTGAGATCCCTTTTGCCGTTCCTGATGCCTTTGAGGATCTGCCTCATCTCCGCAGTCCCCCTTGGGTCCAGACCGGAGGTCGGTTCGTCAAGTATTATGACGCTGGGGTTGTCGAGAAGCGCCTGACCTATGGCGATCCTCTGCTTCATCCCCTTGGAGAAGGTGCCGATCCTGTTATCCTTCCACTCCGTCATCTTGACCTCTTCAAGGATCTCATCGGTCTGGGTCTTTATTGATTCCGGGCTCATGCCTATGATCTCGCCTATGTAGCGGAAGGTCTCCGCCGGAGTGAGATAAGTATAGAACTCGGGAGTCTCGACGACAGTCCCTGTGCCTCTGAGGGCCTCCTTGGGATTGGCGTTCACGTCGACCCCGTTGATGAAAACATCGCCTCCTGTGGCCTTCGTAAGATTTGTGAGTATCTTGAGCGTAGTGCTCTTCCCCGCGCCGTTGGGCCCGAGGAAGCCGGTGAAACTATTCTTCTCGATATTGAGATTCAAATCGTCCACGGCGACGAAGCTACCATAGGCTTTTCTCAAGCCGCGTATCTCTATTGGGTAACCGTCAGACATTTTAACCAATCTGCTATCGGCACATGCTTAAAATACATTTTGTGCGGACCTGCGAAGCATCCGTACTTTTCCGTACCGATATCATGCCTTATGTATCGAAAACAGGCTCTCCTTTGCAAACGTATATAAATACCCTTTAAATACACTCTTAAAGGTGATCCGATGTCAAAAATGAATATTGAGAACGTTGTAGCCTCCACCTCCCTGGAGCAGGAACTTGACCTTAACGCCATCGAGGATGCCCTTGACGGGGCGGAATACAACCCTCAGCAGTTCCCCGGGCTCGTCTACAGGCTCAAAGAACCCAAGACCGCGACTCTGCTTTTCAGAAGCGGCAAGGTCGTCTGCACCGGCGCCAAGAGCTACCTGGAAGTCAAAGCGGCCATAAGGAAGGTCAAAGAGGACCTCAAGAAGGCCAATATCTTCATCACTGTCGACCCCAAGATCGAGGTGCAGAACATTGTCGCGTCTGCGGACCTCGGACAGGAGATCAACCTCAACACCGTGGCCATCACCCTCGGTCTCGAGAAGGTCGAGTACGAGCCTGAGCAGTTCCCCGGACTCGTCTACAGGCTGGATGACCCCAAGGTGGTCGTTCTGCTCTTCGGATCCGGCAAAATGGTCTGCACAGGGGCGAAGATACCTCCAGACGTCGTACGCGCCGTTGACAAGATAGCCGAGGAGCTCAGGGCAGTCGGTCTGATGTCCTGATCCCGCTCCTTATGGAGGGAAGTGCATGATCGGCGGCATAGCGGACCTCGTGGGCAACACGCCGGTGGTCGAACTCAGAAAGCTGGCCGCCGGTCTGCCTTCCAAGGTCCTCGTCAAGATAGAGGGCACCAACCCGAGCGGTTCAGTAAAGGACAGGGCCGCCCTGGCAATGCTCAGGGATGCGGAGGCCAAGGGCCTCCTCCGGCCCGGAGGGACGATAATAGAGCCCACCTCAGGCAACATGGGGATAAGCCTTTCCATGATGGCTGCGGCCGAAGGATACCGGGCGGTCATCGTAATGCCTGATACCATGAGCGCCGAGCGCATAAGCATGATGAGGGCTTACGGGGCAGAAGTAGTTCTCACTCCCGGAGGGGGGGGCATGTCAGGGTCGATCGAGAAGGCGAAGGAGATCTCCCTGAAGGAGAACGGCCTCATCCTGGAGCAGTTCAGAAACCCCGCCAACGCGAAAGCCCATGTTACCGGCACTGCGAAAGAGATACTGGAACAAGTGCCTGACGTCTACGCGGTGGTCGCAGGCATAGGTACCGGGGGCACCGCATCAGGCATAGGCGAGGGCCTGAGACTCTACGGATCCAAGGCATTCGTGATCGGCGTGGAGCCTGCCGAGAGCCCGATGATAACTCAGGGCGTGAGCGGGATGCACGGCATACAGGGAATAGGAGCGAACTTCGTTCCCGAGAACTATCGCAGCGAATATATCAAAGCCGTCGTAACCGTCCCGACGAAGGATTCCATGGACACGGCAGCTAGACTGGCCAAGGAAGAGGGCATATTCGCAGGGATATCCTCCGGTGCCGCCGTACGTGCCGCGCTCGATCTGGCGGCAGAGGTCAAGGGCAAGAGGATAATGGCCATTCTGCCGGACCGGGGAGACAGGTATATAAGCACGGGGATATTCGAATGAGCGATATGAAAATACTCCCTGAGGACCTGGCCGCAGTGATGGAGCACGATCCCGCCATCATCGACGAAGAGGATGCCGTCAATTTCCACACCGGGCTGCACGCTGTCGCGATGTACAGGGAGAGCCATGAGCTTTGGCTGCAGGGCAAGCAGAAGGAGGCCCGGGCCATAAACTACAAGGCGCACATGCTCACGGGAGCGGACATACATCCAGGAGCGACGATAGGGAAATCCTTCTTCATAGACCATGCAACCGGCGTGGTCATAGGCGAGACCGCCGTGATAGGGGATCACGTCATGATATACCAGGGCGTGACCCTGGGTGGCGTGTCCACAAGCAAGGGCAAGAGGCATCCCACCGTAGGCAATAACGTGGTCATAGGCGCCAACGCCACCGTATTAGGCAATATAAGAATAGGGAATAACGTCCGAATAGGGGCAGGTTCTGTAGTGGTCAAAGATGTGCCAGACGACTGCACTGTCGTGGGCGTACCCGGAAAGATAACGAAGCGCAAGGGCGTCTGCGTGGATACGGAGCTGAGACACGACGACCTTCCGGACCCTGTGAAGGAGAAGTTCTCCGAGCTCGAGAAGGAGATCAGGGAGCTCAAGAAACGGCTGGAGCACCTTGAGAGATGACCTCCGAGCACAGTTTATAAACCGCTAGTGAATGTCCGAATGCGACCATGTCTCTGAAGATACATAACACGCTGACCGGCAAGAAAGAAGATTTCATCCCCATAGAGGAGGGAAAGGTCAAGATCTACGTGTGCGGCGTGACCGTCTACGACGACATACACATGGGCCACGCCCGCAGCATGATCGTCTTCGACATGGTGGTCAAGTACCTCAGATATTCCGGGTACGAGGTCACCCACATCACCAACTTCACAGATGTCGACGACAAGATAATCAACAGAGCCAGCGAAGCGGGAATATCCCCTTTGGAGCTTTCAGCAGGATACATCGAGGAGTACTTCAGGGACTCTGAGTCCCTGGGGATCGGCAGAGCTGACATGTATCCGAAGGCAAGCGAGAGCATGGATGACATAATCTCAATGGTCAGGGAGATAATGGACAACGGCTTCGCATACGAGGCGGAGGACGGCAGCGTCTACTTCTCTGTCAGGAAGGTGAAGGACTACGGCCGCCTTACCCACAGGAGCCTTGATGATATGGAATCTTCCGGCAGGATAGCCGAGGACCCCATGAAAAGAGACCAGATGGATTTTGCCATATGGAAGAGCGCCAAGCCCGGAGAGATCTCCTGGGACTCGCCCTGGGGGAAGGGAAGGCCGGGCTGGCACATTGAGTGCTCGGCCATGATAAGAAGCCACCTGGGGGACAGGATCGACATACACGGCGGTGGTAATGACCTCATTTTCCCGCATCACGAGAACGAGATACTCCAGACCGAGGCCTGCACCGGGGAGCCACTGACGAATTACTGGATGCACAACGGCATGCTGCAGGTGAAAGGGGAGAAGATGTCCAAATCCCTGGGGAACTTCTTCAGGGTCAAGGAGGTGGCCTCGAAATACGACCCGCAGACGATACGCTTCTATTTCCTGAACACGCACTACATGAGCCCCCTGATCTACAGCGAGGACGCTCTGGCGGAGGCCTCCGTATCCCTGAAACGTCTGGTGAACAACTACCGTGATCTCCAGTCGAGAGCGAAGGCGGGAGCTGCCGGCTCGGACATGGGAGAGGAGACGGAGGAGGCGCGGATGTCCTTCAGGGAATCCCTTGACGATGATTTCAACAGCCGCGGCGCGATAGAGGCCTTGTTCGTGCTGGCCAAGAAGACCAACAAGGCGATGGCGGACAACACCCTATCATCGGAAGGCGCGGAAAGGGTCCTCTCCTTCCTGAGAGAAGCTGACGGCATACTCGGCATCTATCCGTCCGAGGAGCTTTCCGACGATGCCCTGGACAAGGTCATGCAGATACTCATATCCGTACGCGGGGAGCTGAGGAAAAGCAAACAGTACAAACTGGCTGACGATATACGTGACAGGCTGACGGATGCGGGTATCGTTCTTGAGGATACCGCGGACGGTGTGAAATGGAAGAGAGCCTAGTCAGGAAGAAGGCGGAGCTCATACTCGGAGGCGACGTGCGGATCCCCGAGGGATTCAGAGCCCCGTTCAGGATCTCCAAGTCCACCGCCGGCCCCGGGGCGGGTAAACGCGGCGTTGTCTTCGCCTTCGGCGGCACAAGGGTGAAGAAAGGAATAGTGGATTCCGGCGGGGATTTCGAGCTCATCGTCAAAGAGGAAGGATACTCCCTTAACAGGAACGGGGAGACCTTCATTGACAATGTGACGATCGAACCGGTGATCTTCCACGCCCCCGGTCAGGCCTTCTTCAATATGGACAACAGATGCATATTCCGCTGCATATATTGCAAGTCCCCGAACCTGGAGAACGGCAGCAGGGTCTCGGGAGAGAAGATGGCGTCCATGATCCGCGGCCTTCCGGAAGGCACCGGGATCGGCGGTATAGCGATCACCAGCGGAGTGGCCGGCGGCATCGAGGAAACCGTGAGGGGCATGATCGAGTGCGTTTCGGTGCTGCACAAGGAATTCCCGAACCTGCCCATCGGTGTCGAGCCGTATGTCAACGAAAAGAGCCAGATAGAGGCTTTCAGGAACGCGGGCGTATCTGAGATGAAGATAAACGTGGAAACGGCGAGGAAGGACATCTTCGACCTTGCATGCCCCGGGCTCGATCAGGATACTCTGTTGGAGATGCTGGAGCACTCCGTCTCGGTCTTCGGCAGAGGCAAAGTGGCATCCAACATAATCATCGGCCTCGGGGAGACGGACGGGGATGTGGAGGCGATGATGGAGAGACTGTGCGACATGGGCGTGGTTCCCGGGCTCAGACCTCTCAAAGCAGGCCCGGAAGAGCTCCTTCGCATATCCGGTATCCTGGGCGCACCCGCAGGCACGGACGCTGAGAGAGTGGTGAGCCTTGCGAAGACCCAGAAGAGGATCCTGGAGGAGCACGGACTTGATGTGTCCGGTTTCCGGACCATGTGCTTCGCATGCGGCTGCTGCGACCCGGTCCCTTTCAGGGACCTCTGATCCTGCTGAGCATCCTCCCGGAAAGCTCGCAGGCTTTGCATTTGCTGCTAAGCGTCGACTCACCGCATTCGCATACCCTCATCTTGGAGGGACCGCGCCCCGCCTGGATCATGGGTCGGAGCTTATCGTAAGAGGACAGGATGCTGTGCCGCGTGCCCGGTGTCCTGGCCTCAAGTCCGTCTATGATGTCCCTGTACTCATTCCTGAGAGCGGCCTCCCAGTAAGGGCATATGCCGTCGTAGAAGGGTATGCCGGAAAGCATCGCATAAAGAAGGCTCTCCTTCTCAGGCAGGGTCCTCAGAGGATTGATCCGGGGTATCATGCCGGGCTGCACAATATTATGGGGACCCAGTCTTGCCAGTCTTTCAACGTCCCCTCTGACGAAGTTCATCATCACCGACTGAGCCATATCGTCCAGATTGTGGCCTGTGGCCAGGTATTTCGCCCCCACCTCCTTCGTTATCATGTTGAGGCACTTCCTGCGGAACACACCGCAGTATGTGCAGGGGCTCCCGGCGTCGGACAGGGGGGCGACCTGATCCATCGTGAGGCCGAAAACGTCGCTGAAGGAGATCTTGCGGAATTCTATCCCATTCTCTGCGCAGAATCTCTCGGCGATGTCTGCGCTCGGGGGCCTGTATCCGCCAATCCCCTCGTCCACCGTCACACAGCAGAGCTTTATCCCGTTCCTGCCGTCGAATACGGAGGCCATTATGCTCAACAGGACCATGCTGTCCTTCCCGCCCGACACGGCCACGGCCACCTTGTCCCCGGCCCTGAGGTCCGCCTGGATCCTGATCTCCTTCTTGACCCTGCGCTCCACGTAGGACTTGAAGTGCCCTGTGCAAAGATGGGAGCCGTTGTATCTTATGTACGCAACGGCCGGGGAGCTGCAGTGATCGCATTCCATGACAGAGCTCACAAACCTCGCGGATAAAGGGGTTTCGGTCATGAGATATTGTAGAGCTTGGGAGGAAGGTCCGCATCCAATATGGCCTCTATTTTCTTCGAGAGCTCCTTGGAAGGTATGTCCGGCACGGATATGTATGATACCACGCCACCTTTCTCCTCATCGGCCATCTTCTGCGTGGATATAAGCGCCAGATGATCCAGATCCTTCAGATAGGACCAGAATTGGGTGTGCTTGCGCGGGGTGATACCGTACTCCTCGCAGACCACCCAGTATGTCTTCTCCGCCACTGCCGTGGAGACGTAGGACTGATCCTTTATCGACCGCGCCACAGCCAGAAGCGTTATGAGACGGTTCAGGTCAAGGACCTCGAGCTTGGATTCCGTTACCACAGAGTAGGTCTCGGCCTTCGCGGCCCTGACCTCCTCTGCCGTCACTACGCCGGCGGGCAGCATCTCGGCCTTCCTCGCCGACATGTCCAACAGCTCTATGGCATATCTCGCGTCCCCCCATTCCGAGGCTATGTCCGCTATGAGCTCGGCGGCATCATCCCTTATACCGTCCTCTCTGAGAGCCTCTTTCGCCCGGGCGCACACGATGGCCTTGAGTTCCCCGGACGTGTACTTCGGGAAGCGCACGGCATTCGATCTCTTGAAAGAGGATATGGACGCCTCGTCCAGCTTGTCCATTATGTACTCCTGGGATATGAGTATCAGTGACACTGAGGATTGTATGTTTATGCTCTCCTCGCTGAATCTGGACAGTTGGTATATCAGATCGACGGATCCCTTCTTCAGGAGAAGATCGGCCTCATCGATGACTATCACCAGCTTCTTGCCTGATTTGGATATCTGCCCGTTGAGCGTCCTGAGCATCTCGGACGACGAGAAACCCCTGTCCGGGAATCCGGGGTCGAAGTGCCTTACAAGATGCAGCAGTATCCCCGCCTCGGTGGACCTCTGCCTGCAGTTCACTATGATATAATCCACTGGCACATTGTTCTCTGCACCATAGCGCATCAGATCTGCGCAGAACCTCTTGGCCGTGGCCGTCTTACCGGTACCGACACTGCCTGAGAGGAATGCGGTCTCAGACCTTCCGCTCTCGATGACGGGACGGAAAAGCATCAGAAGCTGATCCATCTGGGCTTCCCTGTGGACAAGTTCCTTCGGAACGTACTCGAAGGACAGCTTCAGACTGTCCTTGATCACCACGGAGGCCTTCCGGGGGAACATATCAGTTCCTGCTGACCCTTATGAGGCCTGAGAACGGGACCGTCTCGATGCCCTTCTTCTCCCAGACATCCGCGATGATGTTGATCCCCAGGGAATCCGATGCCATATGCCCCGAGATCACCAGGTTCACGTTATGCTTCTTGGCCTCGTCGATATGATTGTCCGGGAAATGCATCCCGACTATGGTGCCGACCCCTGCCTGGGACATCTTCTCATAGACCTCCTTCGGCCCGGATGTCCCGCCCGTCATCTTGAATATCACCTTTCCGCAGCGGCCGTTGGGATCCCCGCATATGATCTTCGGAGGCGAGTTCTGCTCCGCGGCTATCCTGAACTCCGGCTCTTCCATGAGCCGGTCGATTATCTCCTTGAGACGTTTCGGCTCCTCTTTCGAGAACTTCTTCTCCAGAAAGCTCTGAACGCAGTTGTCTGCAGGGGTATGGATGTTCATTATCGGCATGCCCAGCAACCTTCCGGCATCCACGGACTGGTTGTAGTTGGATCCCATGACATTCCTGAGGACCTCCTTCATCCGGGGGGCCATTATCCCTTCCGCCACGTTTATGGGCATCCCGGCATCGTGATACATGTCCGTCTGCATCCACATGACCTCAGGGAACGGCGTCTTGGCAAGACCCAGGGGGTGATGGCCTACGACGGCGTCGATACGCTCCCCCTTCTCCCTGAGCCTGTCAGCCAGGACCATCTCGCCCGTGCCGATGTCTATGCCCCATAGTATCCTGCTGACCTCCGCATCCCCGTCTCCCCACGAGAATCTGGAATCAGCATAGGGGTTCCAGAGCCTTTCCTCATCGAAGTGCCTTTTTGCCTTTTTCGCCTCTTCCCGGGCATCCTTGGCCTCCTTAAGGACCCTGTCGATCTCCTCTTTGGACCGGGGGTCGTGCTTGATCCCCGTCTTTATGGCCAACTCATATGCCTGACTGAGCTTCATGGCACCAGGTATGGTTTTGTGATTGATAAACGTGTATGCGCTTTCGGGGAACATTTATCACTTGGAACCAGGTTAGGGAGGATGCGGATCCCGATGAATGAGATTTGGACTGAAAAATACAGGCCCAAGGCCCTCAGCGAGGTCGTGGGACAGAAGCACGTCACCGAAAGGCTAGAAGCTTACGTCAGGACGAGGAACATGCCCCATCTGCTGTTCACCGGCCCCGCGGGAACAGGGAAGACCACCTGCGCTCTGGCACTGGCAAGGGAGCTTTACAGCGACTCCTGGAAGGGGAACTTCATGGAGCTGAACGCCTCCGATGAGAGGGGGATAGACGTCGTCAGAGGGAAGATAAAGGAATTCGCCAGGACCGCCCCCCTCGGAGGAGCGGAATTCAAGATCATATTCATGGATGAGGCCGATGCTCTGACCACGGATGCTCAGGCCGCATTGAGAAGAACGATGGAGAAATACTCCCGCATATGCCGTTTCGTACTCTCCTGCAATTATGCTTCTAAGATAATCGACCCCATACAATCCAGATGCGCGGTGTTCAGATTCAAGCCTCTGACCCAGGAGGATGTGAAGGGCTTCTTGGAGAGGGTGATAGCATTCGAGAGCGTCAAGATCGTCCCTGAGGCTGTCGACGGCCTTGTGCACGTGGCACGCGGTGACATGAGGCGGGCCGTGAACTCCCTGCAGGTTGCGGCCTCCATGGGGAAGCTGATCGATATGGACACCATCTATCAGACTGTGGGGATAGCGAACCCGGAAGAGGTGAAGAATATGCTGGAGACTGCCATATCCGGTAATTTCATCGGGTCCCGGGAAATGCTGGATGAGATAATGATAAGCTATGGCCTATCGGGTCAGGACATAATAAAGCAGGTCCACGGCTCCTTCTTCGAACTGGGCATAAGCGACAGCGACAAGGTGCGCCTCATGGACAAGACCGGGGAGATCGAGTTCCGCATAATAGAGGGCAGCAACGAACGCATACAGCTGGAAGCCCTACTGGCCTATCTCGTGATGGTCGGCGGGAACAACAGATGATTCAGTAACGGTTATCGAATATCCTGTTGGATTTCTTCTCGCTTCTGGGCAGATCCCCCATAGGCACTGCCTTGGCCACTATGGTGAGCCCGACCCGTGACTTGAACATGTCGCACACGGCGCCCTCCAGCTTCTCCTTCTCCCCTGCAGGCAGTTTCGTCTCGAAGAAAACGGTCATTATATCCCTGCCGTTGAGGTGGTCTATCATCACCTGATATTCGCTGCTGGCACCTTCCGCCTCGCTTATGATCTCGTCTATCTGGCCCGGGAATATGTTGACCCCTTTCACCTTGACCATGTCATCGGTGCGGCCTATGAGAGTGGCTATCCTCGGGAACTCCGAACCGCATTCGCATCTGCCGGGTATTATCCTGCTCAGATCGTGGGTCCTGTACCTTATGAGGGGCGCCCCCTGCTTGCGCAGAGTGGTTATGACTATCTCTCCCGTCTCCCCGTCCGGAACGTTCTTCCCGGTCTTGGGGTCTATTATCTCTATGTAGATGAAATCGCTCCAATAGTGTATGCCGCTGTCACAGTCGCAGCTTATTCCGACGCCGGGGCCGTATATTTCCGTCAGCCCGTATATGTCGTAGAGCTTGACGCCCAGCTCCGATGCGATCCTTTTGCGCATCTTGTCGCCCCAGCGCTCAGACCCTATGAGGGCCCTTCTAAGATGGATGCTCTCCTTCACACCCCTCTTCTCTATCTCCTCGGCCAATAGGAGCGCGTAAGAGGACGTTGCGCACAGAACCGTTGATCTCAGGTCCTGCATCATCCTGATCTGCTTATCCGTATTGCCGGGGCCCATGGGTATCACCATGGCGCCGAGCCTCTCCGCCCCCGCCTGGAAACCCACACCTGCCGTCCACAGACCGTAGCCGGGAGTGACATGGACTCTGTCCATATCGGTGACGCCGGCCATTCGGTAGCATCTTTCGAACATCTCCGACCAGTCATCCACATCCCGCTTCGTGTAAGGTATTATCACCGGAGTGCCTGTGGTGCCGGACGAGGAGTGTATCCTCACGACGTCCTTCTCCGGGACGGCCTGCAGCCCAAGGGGGTATGCATCCCTCAGCTCATGCTTGTCCGTCATGGGAAGCTTGCGGAAGTCCTCCCAGGTCTTCACGGCACTGAGGTCCAGGTCCCTGTATTTCTCCCTGTAGAACGGGCTTCTCTCCTTCAGGTCAGAAAGCCCTACCAGGATCATCCGCAATTGATCGTCGTTCGTCATAACGCATCCTCACGGCGATGGGTCGGATACTATTTAACATTGTACTAAAAATATTCAACAATGTACAATATAGTTCATTTTCTGAATCTTGAGAAGAAACCTCTCTTTTTCTTCGGCGAATCAGGATTCATGTCGGAGATGCTCGATATCGAGATACGGGACCTGGACAGCAGATCCGGGGTGTTGAGCTGAACGAACTCCTCTTCTTCCTCCTTGCCGTCATCCCACATCACGTTATCCTTGGATGTGAGATCTATGAGGTATTCCTTAGCCTCCGAATTACCCTTCCTTGATGCGGTGGACAGGTACTTTATGGCCGTGCTCTTGTCCTTCTCAACGCCCTTGCCCTCAGCATACATCTTCCCCAGCATGTAATCGCAGCCGTCATGGCCTCTCTCCGCACCGTTCCTGAACGATCTGGCTGCGGCCATGAAATTCTGGGGGATGCCCTTTCCCCTGTAATACAGCAGACCCAGTTTGTAATCCCCGTCCGGATAGCCTGCATCGGATGCCTGCCTGTATAGCTTCATGGCCTTGTGGAAATCCGCATTGGCCCCTCCGGAGATTAGTATCATATCTGCCTTGGCAACCCTTGCCTCCGGGAGCCCTCTGTCCGAGGCCTGGGCGTACCATCTGAGAGCCTCGTTGGGGTCCTTGTTCACGCCGTATCCGTACTCGTGCATCCTCCCGATCTGCATCTGGGCCTGGGAGTATCCCAGCTCTGCTGCCATCAGCAGCCAGGAATAGGCCTCGTTCCTGTCCTGCTCCACGCCCTTGCCGTCGAAATACGCCATCCCAACCTCATGCATCGCAGAGTCCATTCCCTTATCGGCGGCCTTCTTGAACCACTCGAGCGCTTCCACGTAATCCCTCTCTGCGATATACCCCTCGCTCAGGATCACACCGTACTCGGTCTCCGCATCAGGATGGCCTGACTCGGCAGAGTACTTCATGAGCTCCACTGCCTCGCCCTGCTTATCAGGATCGTTCATCAGCTCTAACGACCTCTTGTAAGCGAGCACGGGGTCCATTCCCTCGTGAGGGCTCATATCACGTTCACCACCTTCTTCTTCGACTGCATTATCTGTGCCGGGAGCATGTTCATGCCGTTGCTCATATCGCACTCGATCGCATGCCCGTTGCACTCAACGAACATCTGTATCAATCCGTTGACGTCCGCAGCGAAGCGCACGTTTATCTTGGTCCTGCCCCGGGAGATCTTCCCCGGAAGGGGGATCTCGAACCTTTTTATCATGAAGCCGTACGGCAATCCTGTGTAGTAGGTCCCGGGATTCGCCTTCGTCTCATAGACCTCCAACTCCAATGTCTTCTGATCGTCCCTCTTCGGTCTGAAGACGGCCTCGGGCGTTATGGGAAGAGGGGTGCTCCTGAAGACCACGTTGTATATCGTCTCATTACCGTCCACGCCTGCCTTTATTCCCAGCGTTTTGCTGAGAACGGGCTCCACGACGATATTCCCGTCGGAGAAGACAGAATCCGCATACAGCGCAGAGCCTTTGGCCATGGACGTGAACGGCTCATATATGTCAGTCCTGACGGTCGGAAGAGCATCATCCACATAGCGCATCATGGCTGAGATCTGAGACTCCCCCCCGGTCATGACCACCTTTGAGATGTCCCTCTCGCGGAGACCTGCGGACCTTACGGCGTTCAGCATCATCGTCGTCAGACGAAGGTTCAGCTCATGGGTGGCATCCTCGAACTCCTCGCGCCTGACCGTATAGGTCACAGGCATCCCGTTGATGTTTATCGTATCCGTCACCCGGTTGCGGACGGTCAGAAGCTCCTTGACACGTCTGGCCTCTGCGGCTATATCCCGCCTCATCTTGCTGTTGCGGTCGGCCTCCTTCTGCGTCATGCCGTACGCATCTATGATCTTCCTCTGGATTATGTTGGCGAGATGAAGATTCCAGTCCTTCCCTCCGAGATTCCTGCTGCCCTCGTTCGCCAAAATGCTGAACTTGTTGTTGCTGACCTTTATGACGGATGCATCGAAGGTCCCGCCCCCCAGGTCGAATATTATCAGGTTGCCCTCCCTGAACCTGTTCTCCCTGCAGTAGGATATGCAGGCGGCCGTGGGCTCGTTGATCAGCTCTATTGCCTCCAATCCGGCTATCCTCCCGGCCTGGATGGTGGCCTGTCTCTCGGGAACGCCGTAGTCTCCGGGGACAGAGAGTACGGCCTTGGTAGGCATTGCTCCGTGATTCGCCTCGAAGCGCAGGAGCATCTTCCTGAGCACCAGGGCGGACATCTCAGTCGGAGTATACGTGGAGCTCATTATGGTCCTGGTGTACTTTGTTCCCATCTGCCTCTTGAAGCCTGACGAGAAGTTGCTGTACCCCTCTATGCGTGCCTGCGCCTCCGCCTTGGAACCGATGATCTTCCCCATATCGGTGAAGAGGATGGAGGACGGTACCACGACGGACCCGTCCTGCCCCTTGTCCACCTCCGGGTCCCCATTGCCGTCAAGGTAGGCCAATACGGAATTTATCGTGCCCAGATCTATGCCTACGCAATAGTCATCCACGGCTTCCCCTCCGGCTCATCTCAACCCTCTGATGATCCCTTCGGCATCCAAGTCTATCCTCTCTGCGGCAGGTTTCTTGGGCAGCCCGGGCATAAGTGTCATCTGACCGCATATCGGGACTATGAAACCCGCCCCTGCGGAAACGTAAACGTCCCTGACCGTGAGCTTCCACCCTGTGGGGGCGCCCTTCCTCGAAGGATTATCGCTTATGGATGCCTGGGTCTTCGCTATGCAAACGGGCAGGCTCCCATACCCGGCGGCTTCCAGGGAGGATATCACCTTCTCTGCGGCGGGCAGGTAGTTCACCATGGAGGCACCGTATATCTCGTAGCCTATGGTCTCGATCTTCTGCTTTATGCTAAGCTCCGTCCCGTACAGGGGCCTGAAGTCCTTCCCTTCCCCTATGGCCTCTACGACCTTCCGGGCGAGTTCCATCCCTCCTTTCCCGCCGTCAGTGAAGACCGTGGATTCCGCAGAGGGCACACCGAGAGAATCGCAGTGGGACCTGATCTCGGCGATCTCCTCGTCCGTATCCGACGGGAAGCGGTTTATCGCCACAACGACAGGAACGCCGTACAGCCTGAGGTTCGAGATGTGCTTGTCCAGATTGGAGTACCCTTTCCTCATGGCCTCAAGGGTCATGGTGCTCTCATCATCGATGTCCGCATCCCCGTGCATCATGAGGGCCCTTGCCGATACGACGATGACCGTGCAGTCCGGCGAGAAGCCCGCCTGTCTGCATACTATGTCCATGAACTTTTCCGCACCCAGGTCTGCTGCGAAACCGGCCTCCGTGACCGCATAGTCCCCCAGCTTCATAGCGGCCCTTGTGGCCACTATGCTGTTGGATCCGTGGGCTATATTCGCGAAGGGGAAACCGTGAACGAACACCGGCTGTCCCTCAAGGGTCTGAACCAGATTCGGATTGATGGCGTCCTTCAGAAGGACCATCATCGCTCCGACGCAATTCAGATCCTTCGCGGTCACCATACGGCCGTCATAGGTGTATCCGACGACCACCCTCTCCAGTCTCGCCCTGAGATCCTCCCGGTCCGATGCGAGCGCCAGGATTGCGGATATCTCCGATGCCGAGGTGATCAGGAAGCCGCTCTCATGGGGCACTCCTCCGATGGATTTGCCTCCGAGGCCCACAACCGTGTTCCTTAGCTCCCGGCAATTCATATCGATGGCCTTCCTGAGAGTTATCTTGGTTGGGTCCAGGCACAGCTCGTTGCCCTTCGCTATGTGATTCTCCGTCACTGCCGACAGAAGATTGTGGGCGCTTCCCACGGCGTGTATGTCCCCTGTGAAATGGAGATTGATGTCCCACATCGGATAAACCTGAGAGAGGCCGCCTCCGGTCGCTCCTCCCTTTATACCGAATATCGGGCCTATGGATGGCTCACGGAGAGCTCCGACCACATTCTTGCCTATCCTGCTGAGACCCTGTATGAGGCCTATGGTGGTGACGGTCTTGCCCTCACCTGCCGGCGTGGCTGTTATCGCCGTGACGAGGATAAGCTTCCCGTCCTCCTTCCCGTCAAAGCGCTTCAGCACATCCAGTGGGATCTTGGCCATATCCCTGCCGTAGGGTATCAGCTCAAATGGCGGGATTCCCATCTCCTCAGCCAATTCCGCAATCGGCCTGACTCCGGCCTCCCGAGATATGTCCAAATCTGATTTCATATAATGAGTACCCGTAAACACTAATCTCATTTAACATTTTTTTGAGATGCGACATCTGGACGCGTAATATCCGCTTTTCACAGTCCCGGTTGAACAACAAAGAAAATGATATGTCTGGGTCTTTGAACATGTAACGCCGTTGCAATGCAGTGCGCTGCCTAACCTATAAACGAGTGGGACGGAGGAACGCTGAATATCGACCGCATTATTCCGCGCTCATTCATAGTAAATGTAACTGTAGCCTACGATCCGTATAACGGATGGGGCATAATCCTACCATGTGATAACGTGAGGAAAGGATGCATAAGCGCAGAGGAGTATGAGGCCGTCTTCATACTGAACGACTTGGCCATGCTTCTGCGCGATCTTGTGAGAGGGGAAACAGAGGAAGAGCCGCGATACCTGGAATATCTGGTGTCCGTGATCTGCAAGGCGAGAGACGAGGTATTCGATAAGGAAGTGATCTGACCTCATCCGTGCCTGTCCTTACCCGCCTTGGCCAGCACTTCTCTTGCCATCTCATTGCCGTTGTCCGCGGAGACTCTGAGCCAGGTGATGCCTTCCTTCGGATCCTTCATAACGCCTTTACCCTCCAGATACATCATCCCCAGGAAGAACTGGGAGTCCGGATCGTTCTTCTCCGCGGCCGACCTGTACCAGCCGACGGCCCCGGCGTGATCGCCTCTCTCGCAGAGCATGGCAGCCAGATTGAACATGGCCTCTGTCATGCCGCACTGAGCCGATTCCCTGTAAAGGGCCTCTGCCTTCTCCCTGTGGCCCTCAGCATCCTTCCTTTCCCGATATATGGATGCCAGCCTGAATTTGGCCTCCGGGACTCCCATATCCGCTGCGAGGGCGAACCACTTCTCGGCTTCTGCCGTGTCAGCAGGGGTCCCGTCCCCTTCCTCGTACATGACACCGGCCATGTAAATGCTCGTCACATCGCCTGCCTCCGCCGCCTGGACGAATCTCCTCAGGGCGGATCTGCTGTCCTTCCTCTCAGAGAAATAATGCATCATGCCCAGTTCCGCGGCGGCCGCCACGATGCCTTTGTCCGCCGCGACCCCCAGGTACTCTATGGCCCTCTTCTCATCCCTCTCTACCCCGTAACCGCCCCAATAGATCACTCCGAGATCGTAAAGGGCCTCTGCGGATCCGAGCTCTGCAGCCGCCTGGAAGAGCATGCGCCCCCGGACGTGGTCTTTCTCCACCCCGCGGCCGCTCATGTACAGCTCGGCCAAAGCGCACTGCGATCCTGCGTGACCCCTGTCCGCGGCGGCGCTGTAAGAGCTGACGGCTTTCTCATAATCCCCTTCAGATTCAGCGGTTCGGGCCATATCGAAGAGTGCATCAAGGTCCATAAGAGCATTAACGAGCGCGGGTGTATAAATTCCTTGACGAAGCACGATTTATATCCGGAATGCGGATATTGACTGCGAACATAATGGCTGAATACGTCTGTAGCACATGCGGATACATCTACGGCGAAGAGGAGGAGGGTATTCTCTTCGAAGACCTGCCCGAAGACTGGGAGTGCCCCGTCTGCGGTGATGGCAAGGATGTTTTCGAATTGAAGTGAAACAGTATTTATTCTACGTATAGTGTATTTTTTCATTAATAAAAGTACGAATTTCGTAGAATAGTCTACTATAAATAGTAGTAACGAGATTATTATACAGTGAGGTGAGACCAAATTTCAAAACGAAATAACGACAGGAACTGCGGCGAAGACAGGAACGACGAGACACATCTGTTGGTTGAGAAATGGCCGGTTGGCATCTCACGATGCGAATGAGTCGGGCTCTTCCTGACTGCAAGACTCGACTGATGACCGCAACAACCCCTGCCGCGCGCGGCAGGGTTCTTAAATCCACCCGGATGCTTTCTCTGTGAGTATTTTCCGTGCTGCCAGGGATGCGATGTATTCAATACGGCGAATTCGATGCTTTGACGAGATGCCATGACGGAAGATGACAGTCTTATCAATAAGATCCGGGAGATATGGCCGGGTTTCGCCGTTGCCGATGCGGCTGCATGGGATACGGACCCCCTTGTGTCGGCGACGATACCGACCCATCAGAGGCCGAGATCCATAATGCCCTCTGCCAGATCGGTAGTGGTCATCTGGGTGCCGGTATCCCCGACGATAATGCACACCGCGCCGTCCATCTACTACAGGGAGCATTACAGGACCCTGAACACGCTTCTTGACGTGACGTCACAACGCATCGCGACGATGCTGGATGCTGAAGGGCATGATGCAGCTTACGTCCCCCGGGACGGATACCACGGAATAGAGGGCCTTAGGAAGGACCCCTCATCCTTCTTCTCGCACCGTCACGCAGCATATCTTGCGGGATTGGGGACGTTCGGGATCAACAATGTGCTGCTAACAGAGAAGCACGGACCGAGAGTGAGATTCGCTTCGGTCATCACTTCTGCGGACATCCCTGCCGGGAGGCCCCTGAAGAAGGGACTGTGCACAGAATGCATGAAATGCGTCAGGGAATGCCCTGCGAATGCCCTGAGCGGGGATACCTACCCGGGAGGTTTGGATAAATCGCTGTGCGTCGAAAGGTCCGGAGAATTGGCGAAGAAGGGGATATCGCCGTGCGGCAGATGCATAGCCGTGTGCCCTGTCGGTAAGAAGGTCAAGCCTCCCTCTGATGATTTTATCGAAGCGGTGCGCAGATACGAGATATGAGAACCCGAAAAGGGATGATCATATATTCACACAAGATAAGGGCTGCAGACGGCGCCGGCGGCCTGAGGATTATTCTGCCGGGATCCGCACCTGAAAACCATCAATCCGGGATCATGGCCGAAAAAAACCTGAGCCAGACCACTTTTAGTGGGCCCGAAGAGATTTGAACTCTTGACCTCCCGGTTATCAGCCGGGCGCTCCAGCCAGTCTAAGCTACGGGCCCAATTGGATGTCAGTCAAGATTGAAACCCCATATATAGATTTTGGCAGAATGGGGACTTCTCCGCAGGATGCGGCAAAGAATAGATACGGGTACGCCGTTGCGGGCAACATGGCGCAAACGTTCCATTGGGTGGATGTGATGACCATCTGCCATGCGACAGAGAGGGAAGAGCTCTTGCTTGAGGTCATGGAGGCCCTAACGGGAGAGGGCAATGTCACCCTTGAGGAGACCGAGGGTCATTTCGGCAACAGGATCGCCATATTGAGCGCCAAGATAAGCAGGGAGAAGGATGCGGAGCATCTGTTCTCCGCCCTGGGCCCGGAGCTCCTCGCAGGCCTCGCAGGCGAGCTGGAGGAGAGGATAGATGATGACTGCACATTCTATCTCAGGCTTGACAAGCAGAAGGCCGTTCAGGGCATATACGCCGCTTCCTGCGGCGGGGATGTCGTCTCCGTAACAGGCAAGATCGTATCCCATCCCGCAAGGAAGGCCAAGGCCGTGGCGGCCATGGAAACGTTCCTCTCGAATATCATTCAGGTTCCATGAAGTCCTTCTCGGGCTCCTCTGTTATCTGAAGCTGGATCAGCCTCACCCTGCGGTTCCTGACGGATCGGATCTTGAAGAGAGCGTTCCCTACCCAGACCTTGTCCCCTTTGATGGGGACCCTGTTGAGCTTGTACTGCATGAACCCGCCTGCGGAATGCTCATCATATCCATCCAGATCGAGATCCAAATCCAGCTCCTCCATCATATCCCATATGTTGGCATCGCCGGTGATTATGTAGCTGCCGTCGCTCTCCTTGACTACGGTGTGCCTGATCTCGTCGCTCTCGTCCCATATCTCTCCGACAAGCTCCTCCAAAAGGTCCTCCAAGGATACTATGCCTACGGTCCCGCCGTAAGAGTCCACTACAACCAGCATCTGCACGATGGACCTCTGTATCTCTGCGAGAGCATGTGCCAGAGTGGTCGATTCCGGTATGAACTTCACAGGACGTATTATATCTGATATCTTGAAATCCGCACCCTGGAAGTGCTTGTTGTAGAAATCCTTCGCATAGACAACCCCGATTATGCTGTCTATGTCCCCGTCGTATATCGGCAGCCTGGAATAGCCGGAGGTCAGGAAGGTCTCCTTGAGCTCCTCCATTGTGACTGATTTGTCCTCTGCGACTATATCTACGCGGGGTATCACTACCGAATCAACGGTCTTATCGTCGAACTCCATAGCCGATTTTATAAGATCCCTTTCGGTCTTCTCCAGCTCGCCCTCTCCTTCGATCTCGTCCACGATCGTTGCCAATTCCCTCTCGGTGAAGGACGGTGCGTCTGTGCCGCTGTTGAACCTCCTGGCGAGGAAGGAGGTGAGCTTCTCGAAGAGCCAGGTGAGAGGCGCAAGCACCTTCAGAGCGACGCTCATGGGTCCGGAGAGCCTGCCTGACAGACTCTCTGCGTTCGCTCTCGCCAGGCTCTTAGGCACTATCTCCCCGAATGTCAGTATGACCACGGTCATCACCACTGTGGCCAGGGGCACTCCCCAGGCTGCGCCGAAAAGGACTGTGAACATCCATGCGCTCAGAGTGGAGGCGGTGATGTTCACCACGTTGTTCCCGATCAGTATGGTCGATATGAGCCTGTCATAATTCTCGGTCATCCTCAGGACCTTGACGGATTTCCTGTTCCCGTCCTTGGCCATGCTCTTGAGCTTTATGCGGCTAACGCTTGTATATGCGGTCTCGGAAGCAGAGAAGAATGCTGACATGATTATCAGCAGAATGAGGAGCGGAGAGGCTGCTATGAGAAACTGCGTCATCAAAACATCCCTGCCGGGAAACTCGCCGTGCGTACCTTCTCCTGAATCAAGGAGGGGTATCCCAAAGTCATATCCTTATTGTAAGCGGAACTGGTTAAAAATCTCATCGCCGAGAAATACCGCATTATTGGTCCGAAAGAGCAGAATAAAAGGAAAAGGAAGGGGTTTACAGGTTTCTGATCTGCGGGTCTTACATCGACATCCTGCTCTTGACCTCAGGCGAAAGCATGTAGAGGAAGAGCATGATGTATATCACGAGGTAAGCGACAGCGTTCAGTACGTTGAGTACTATCCAGAGGGGTTCCCCGCCGAAGGCTCCCACAACACTGAGGATGCCGCTTATTATGCCCAACAGGAAGACGATCAGAAGGATGATCCATATGATCTTCTCCAATATCGGGGAGAGGTCCATCTTCATCAGGAAGCCGAACAGGATCAGCAGCACACCGACCACGATCGACATGATGTTCAATGCGAATATGCCCTGAACAATGTCAATGACACCGACGATTATGATGAATGCCACGACAAGTCCGAACTTGGACGTGACGCCTTCATCAAACAGCGATCCTATGTTAAGCTTGGACTCGCCCTGGTATACACCCAGACCGAAGATCAGCAAAAGCAGGCCGGCGATGAGCACACCGATCAGGCCGAGGTCGAAACCATCCACTACCCACAGGATAGCCGACAGCACCATTACAAGACCCGCGATCATGGCCATCAGGCCGAAGTTCTTGGTTTCGTCAAAGAATGACATGACCATGTAAGGCAGGCTTTAGCTAATAAACATTTTTATGGCCTGGATATGAGGTCATGGATTTGACTCCCTCTATTTTTCAAAATATACTGTTTATATAACTGCAGATGCATTGTGCTAAATAATTACCCCCCGGGTGTTAAATCATGGCTGAATTCAAATACGAAATCGTGGAGAAGATAGCGGTCCTGTCCGAATCCTCCAAAGGATGGAGGAAAGAGCTGAACCTCATAAGCTGGAACGACAGGGACCCAAAGTATGATATAAGGGAATGGTCCCCCGACGGAGATAAGATGGGGAAAGGCGTTACGCTCACGGATGAAGAGGTGGCGATACTCAAGGAAGCCCTCAATAGCAGAGAGATCTGAGGCGCGTAATCTGCCAAGGTTTATAAACACAATAGAACTACACCGTCCCAAGGCATTCTAGGATATGCCCTCGGCCACCAGTTATAGGGGAAGAGGAGATTATCGGGAATTACCGAGAGAGGAATAAAAATGGCCTACGAAAACAGGGGATACAGAGACAGAGACCAGCCGCCGAGAGAGTACCACAAGGCAACTTGCTCGGACTGCGGCGCAGAGTGCGAGGTTCCATTCAAACCTACGCAGGGCAGGCCCGTTTACTGCAAGGACTGCTACAAGAAGCACGCCCCGCCAAGAGAAGAGAGACGCGGCAGATACTGATCTGTACCCCGGATCAGATCAAACCCCTTAATCCAAACATATTACTTTTGAACTTATACTCTATCGTGCGTAAGATGAACGGGATAAGCCAATACGGGAAGCCTGAAGGAGAGGAGGGTCGCAGGACCATATTCTCAATGAACGCACATCACAGAAAGCTCTCGGAGTGGGCTCTCTCCTTCATAAAGGATGCTAAGCCCGCCAAGATCCTGGATATCGGATGCGGCGGAGGCATGCAGATGTCCCTTATGAGGGGTATGTTCCCGGAGGCGGATATAACAGGTCTGGACCACTCCCCGGAGGCGGTGGCCGCGGCATCCGAGGCGAACTCTGATGCGGTGACTTCCGGAAAATGCAGAGTCATGGAGGGCTCCGTCGAGGGACTGCCCTTCCGCAACGGGAGCTTCGATCTTGTCACAGCTTTTGAGACGTACTTCTTCTGGCCCGACCTGGAGAGCAGCATCGCTGAGGCGTGCAGGACAGTTGCCCCGGGCGGTATGATACTGATAGTCTCAGAATCGTACCCGAGCCTGCTTTTCAGACGTACTAATGAGAAGAACAGAAGGCTTTACGGCGTGAACGTTGTCGGGAACGAAAGCATGAGGTCCATGCTCGAAGCTGCGGGCATGTCCGTGGAGACAAGGACAAGGAAGCTCAGGAACTGGGTCTGCTTCATCGGCCGGAAGGCCCCTTCTTCCTAGAGCGGCTCATCTCCACTTTCATGTGAGTAGTCAGCCCGGTCATTCCTATCACGACGACCCCCGCACCTATGCACAGCAGTATCGCGCCCGGCAGAGTGAGATCCATCAGTATGACCCCGAGGCCGAAGAATGCGATCATGGCCCCCAGGAAGAAAAGGGACCTCATGGATGTCTTGCTGTACCAAACCACGTTACGGCTATGATATGAAGAAGGTTAAATGGTTTGGGGGAGGATCGCCTAAGCGAGCCTGGTTCCCGCAGAGGGCGTTGCCCCCGAATCGTAAACTGCCGTCACCTTGAATACCCACAGCGCACTGGCGTGGAGCTTCATGGACTTGAGAACCTGGTTCATCTGCTCCAGTCCGGGGCCGCTCGCCTGGCGCTCAAGGACTTCCACGTCGATCGTGTATGCTTCCATTCCCTTTACTACAAGGAAGGAGGCTTTCTTGTTCACTGAGAGGTTGGATTTGGTCCTCTTCATGAGGATCTCGCCCACCGCCATCGTCTTGTCGTCAATCGCGATTATGCTCCCCGCCACTATGGCATGGGGCTGATTGGATGCATCGGAGGATACTACTGCTTTAATAGATTCCCTGTCCGCGATCAAATCCATGACTTTCTTAGGAATTGATACCATTTTTATCACCGGAACGGAATCGACTGCACGCTATATAAGGGCTTAAGTAACAGTCGTGTGAGCAAAGGTTCAGTTCTTGACCTTGCTCTTCCGGACGTTGTAGATCAAAAGGATCGCCAGGTAAACTGCGCTGATAACTACCAGGTATTTGAAATCCATGATCCCGAATGCACCAGACATGCTCCCCACAACCCCTAATTCGTATTTATTGCTTGTTGGTGCCGTTCACTTTCGTAAGGTGCTGCACCACGAGATCTATCTTCCCGTCCTTGTACAGGGGCACCGAATGGCAGTAATATGTCTCCCCGGTGGCAGGTATCAATCTCTTCCTGCCCTCCCTCTGCAGCACCGTTCCCGTGATCTCGCAATCATCACAGCGGCTGTTCCTTCCGAAGAGGGTATAGCACCTCTTGCCGATTATCTCCTCCAAAGTCACCTTGAATTTCGAAAGACCGGCCCTGTTCATCCACACCAGCGTGTGCTCGGAGTCGTGTATGAGTATGATGTCGTCTATCTCGTCCAGCACCACATTCAGAATGTCCTCTGCGTAATCTCTCATCATATCACGGCTCCCGTTCTATGCATCGTGTTGCAGCCTAATAAATTTGGGGTATCGATGCTCTCCCCAGTACGGGACCGGATGTGCGTATTCCGCAATGATGTCTGCGAAAAACACAGATAATACTGAGAACTGCTGTGCGAACCGCAAAAAGCTGTGGACACAATTTTTATAATAACAACTGATAGGTCCGCTGAATGACCTACGATGTCATCATAATCGGCGCTGGTCCTTCCGGCCTCACAGCCGGCATTTATGCTAGGTCCAAGATGATGAAGACCCTGATCCTCGACGCTTCGGACGTTGGGGGACAGCTGACGGCTCTTTATCCCGAGAAGGGGATACACAATTACCCCGGCTTCGAGAGGATACAGGCCAGAAAGCTCTCGGACAAGCTCCACGCCCAGGCAGAGTCCCTGGAATGCGAGATCAGGAGCCATGAGAAGGTCACAGATATAAAAGACGGGGAAGAGGAGCTGATCGTTGTCACCGTAAAAGGCGAATATCATGCCAAATCCGTGATAATAGCCGTGGGCATGGGAATGTTCAAGCCCAAGCGCATGGGGGTCAAGGGGGAGGAGGAGTTCGAGGGCAAAGGCCTCACCTATATCCTGCCCGTCAAAGAAGAGCTCGTGGGCAAAAAGGTGGTGATGTTCGGAGGCGGCAACAGCGCGATAGATATGGCTCTTGTCGCAGTGACCGTCACAGATACCACCATCGTTCACAGGAGAGGCGAGTTCCGGGCCGATGAGAGCAACGTGATGGCCTTGGAAGAGAGCAAGATAAAGAAGATCATGAACGCCGCGCTGATCTCAGTGAACGGCGACGACCGCGTCAGATCCGTGACTATAGAACAGGACGGCAAGACCTTCGATCTGAAGGCGGACCTGGCAGTCATCAACATAGGGATATCCTCGGACCTGGAGGATATAAAAAGATGGAACGTGGAACTCACTGACTCGGGCCTGATAAAAGTGGACTTCGATATGAGGACCTCAAGACCGGGCGTGTTCGCATGCGGCGACGTCATAGACTATCCCGGGAAATACAAGCAGATAATCACCGGATGCGGAGAGGCGGGCACCGCAGCAGTGGCTGCATACAAATTCGTCAAGAAACCCTACTGGGCTTAAAAACTTGGAGGGTTAAGGTTTAGGTGTGGGCCGGCGCCTGAGGCGCGACTCACTCGACAATGGCACCGGAGGGGCACTCGTCAACGCATGCACCGCAGTCCACGCATTTGTCGTCATCAATGACTGCGACGTCATCGACGACAATAGCGTCCTGGGGGCAAACGTCTACGCAGGCGCCGCATCCGACACACTCATCCACGTTCACTTTTGGCATATCTATACCTCGGAGTCACGTATTGTAGCGCAATATAATATCTTTTGCACTTCGGAATTGAAGAAATGTTGTAGACAGGTGAAACTTTTAACCATGCAGAACCTGGAGATGGCATGGACTACATATCTGGAGATATCTGGACACCGGATGGCATCTTCGCCGGGTACGTGGCCATAGACAACGGCAGGATCGCGGAGATCGGTGAGGGCAGATGCCCGGGGCCGTCTCTGTGCTCAGGCCTTGTGGTCCCTGCGCCCGTGAATGCGCACACGCACGCGGGGGATGCGGGGCTGTGCCTGGACCGCAGATACTCACTGGAGGAGCTGGTCGCCCCCCCGAACGGAATGAAGCACAGATTCCTCTCGGAGACCCCGAGGGAGGAGCTTGTGAGCAGCATGAAGGTGTTCTCCGAACGCATGCAAGCGGGCGGTTTCTCCGGATTCATCGATTTCAGGGAGGGGGGAGCGGAAGGCTGCAGGATGCTCAGGGAAGCATCCGGGAACGCGGTCATACTCGGACGCCCCGTTTCCGAGACTTTCGACGGGAACGAGGCGGATGACATACTGAGAACGGCGGACGGCATCGGCCTCTCCGGAATACGGGACATCAGCTACCGCTATGCGGAGAGCCTTGCCGAAGCCGCCCACGGATCGGGGAAGATGTTCGCCGTGCACGCATCCGAGAACAAAAGGGATGATATAGAATCCATATTGGCTCTGGAACCCGATTTCCTTGTGCACATGTGCGCTTCCGGGAGAGAGGATCTTAGGAGGTGCGCGGATTCAGATGTCCCCATAGTCGTATGCGCCCGGTCCAACATGTACTTCGGCCTTGTGCCTCCGATAAAGGAGATGTTGGACGCGGGAGTGCGGGTGGCTGTGGGCACAGACAACGCAATGCTCTGCGATGCCGACTCCGCTGCGGAGCTCGATGCTTTCACGAATGTGCTTGTCTCTCAGGGAGGAAACCGTCTGGATGCGGTCAGATGCTTGGCCGAGGGCGGGAAGAAGATATTAAATGATGGTGCGAATATCGGTCTGAGGGCTGGAGCGGAAGCGGATATAGCCGTTTACCGCGTCACAAACTGCGGCACCGAGGTCGTACGCTTCGCTCCTGGTCTGCGAAGGAGAGCTGACAATGGCATTCAAGAGTATACTCGTACCCACTGACGGAAGTGAGTACACTAAGTTCGCAGTAAAGGAGGCTATAGATCTGGCAGCTGCGATAGATGCGAAGATAACAGCGGTCTACGTGCTCGACCGGGCCCTTTTCTCGAACATGCCCATGGATACGGCTGTTCTCAATGTTTACACAGTCCTGGAGAAGGAAGGCAAGGAGGCCGTGGAATACGTGAAGGCAGAAGGTAAGAAGAGGGGTGTCGAGGTCGAGACCAAGGTCGTCGAGGGGACACCCGTGAAAACTATAGTGGAAATGTCCGGCGATTACGATCTGATCGTCATGGGAACCCTCGGCAGGACCGGTTTCTCGAAGCTCATGCTCGGAAGCGTTGCCGAGAAGGTGGTAAGATTCTCCAGCAGTCCCGTCCTTGTAGTCGGGAAACCCGCGGAGGACCGTCAATGAAGACGATAGCAGAGGTCATGATGCACCTCCCCATAGTCGTGGAGGTCCCGGGCAGCCGCAACGACGCGATAAATCTGATGGTCCGCGAGAAGCTCACCGGATTGCCCGTCGTCAGGGCCTCGGACGGCAAGCTCGTGGGCATAGTCTCCAGAAGGGACGTTTTCAAGAACTTCAAGGAGAGTCAGCTCTCTCTCATCATGAAGAAGGATATAATCACGATAACCCCGGACAAGACCATCGCGGAGGCCGCCGAGATATTCACGTCCAAGAGGATCCACCGTCTTCCTGTGGTGGATGACGGCAAGCTCGTGGGGATAATCACCCCCACTGACCTTCTTGACGAGATAATCGCAATGAAGACTCCGATGAAGGCGGAGGACGTTCTGAATGTCAAGTGCGTCACTGCCTATGAGAAGGACCCCCTTTCATACACCGTCCCCGCCATGAGGATCAGCGATGTCCCTGCGATGCCGGTGCTGAACGATGACGGCGAGCTCGTCGGCATACTTACGGACCGTGACCTCTTCCTGGATCAGGGCAAGGACTCCGAAGCCCTTTCGAAGCTGGGGCTTGACGAAGGATACGAGAAACTGGCGGGATACCGCAACGTGATGCCCCTGTTCTATGTGGCCACCCAGAAGGAGATACCGAAGGAGTATCTCGTCGAGGATGCCATGGTGAGGGACCCGGCGACCGTCTACAAGAAGACGTCCCTGTCGGATGCGGCCAAGATAATGAAGGTCAACGACTTCGGCCAGCTGCCGGTTCACGGGAACAATGACGAACTGATCGGCATGATATACGATATCGATGTCCTCTACGCCCTAGTTGGTAAGCTAGATGGCTGATGCTTCAGATATCCTGACCCTCTGCAGGCGCAGAGGATTCATCTGGCCCTCTTTCGAGATCTACGGCGGAGTGGCAGGTATGTTCGACTACGGCCCTCTGGGCTGCGTTCTGAGGAACAACATAGTCGAGAAATGGCGTGCCCTGTACAAAGGCAGGGAAGGTTTTGTAGAGATAGATTCTGAAACGGTCAGTCCGAGAGAGGTCTTCAAGGCCTCGGGGCATGTTGATGAGTTCTCCGATTTCATGACCTTCTGCACAAAATGCGAGTCCCCCTTCAGGGCCGACCATCTTGTGAAGGGCTTCTGCGAGAATCCTGATATCCTTTCAGCAAAAGAACTTGAGAGCAAATTCGAAGAGCACGGCATAAAATGCCCGGAGTGCGGAGGAGACCTGGGGAAGGTCGAGGAATTCAATCTCATGTTCAAAACGTACATAGGTCCCGGTTCCAACAGAATAGGCTATCTGAGGCCGGAAACGGCCCAGGGCATCTTCGTGAACTACCCGAACCTTTACAGATACAACCGTGAGAAACTGCCCTTGGGCGTCATACAGACCGGGCGCGGGTACCGCAACGAGATCGCACCCCGCCAGGGCATGATCCGCATGAGGGAGTTCAACATGATGGAGGTTGAGCTTTTCGTCGACCCGGAGGACAAGAGCTGGAGCAGATTCGGCGAGGTCAGGGACTGCGAATTCACCCTGATACCCCAGGACGGCAGGCAGATCACCGTCACCGTCGGGGAGGCCGTCAGCAGGAACATAATCGTCAACGAGGTGCTGGCATACTTCGTGTACGCCACGAAGCAGCTGCTGATGTCCATCGGCGTGAAAGAGGATAAGATACGTTTCAGACAGCATCTCAAGGACGAGATGGCCCACTACGCTGCGGATTGCTGGGATGCGGAAGTGGAGCTGTCATACGGATGGACCGAGGTCACAGGGGTTGCCGACAGGGGGTGCTGGGATCTCTCCAGGCATGCCAAGTTCTCCGGGCAGGAGATGACTCACTTCAAGAGATTCGACGAGCCCAGGGAGATAGAGGAGGAAAGGATCAAGGCCAAGCACAAGGCGCTTGGCCCCAGGTTCAAGAACCGCGCCAAGGATATAGCGGCGGCAATAGAAGCACTGGATCCCTCAGACATCAAGGATGACGGCATAACCGTTACCGTGGGCGGCGAGACGATGCACCTTACCGACGAGTTCTTTGAGGTCGTTCTCGTTAAAGAGAAGGTGTCCGGGGCCAGGGTGATACCCCATGTCATAGAGCCCTCCTACGGATTGGACAGGCTCTTCTACTCGGTATTGGAGCATGCTTACGATCACGATGACGAAGAGGATTACACCGTACTGCGTCTGAGGCCGAGCATGGCCCCTGTCAAGGTCGGCGTGTTCCCTCTCATGGAGAAGGACGGCCTGGATTCCATAGCCTTCCGGATCTCCGAGGAGCTTCGCATGTCCGGCATAGAGGCCGTATACGACGGGGCCGGCACCATAGGCAAGAGGTACGCCCGCATGGACGAGATCGGAACGCCCTGGTGCATAACCGTGGATTACGAGACCATCGAAGAGGGCAAGGACAAGGGAACGGTCACTCTCCGATACAGAGACACGAAGGAGCAGGTCCGCCTAAGCATAGAGGATGTGGAGAACCGCATACGAGACATGCTGCGGGAAGATGCGTAAGGCCATCTTATTTAATACCTTTCCAGATTTGCCCGGCCAGCACCCGAATCGATGCTGCCCGGGGTGCTGACCCAGGCTTCAGATAGCACTTACGAAGGGTGCTTCGCTATCCTTTATCTACCTTCTAAACAATAGGAAAGCAGAGGTGTGAAATTGGGAGTTGAAGACCTACAGGATCTGAAAAAACTCTCCATGCTTAGATCTGTGATCAACAGCAGGGGGATCGAAGACATTATGAGCACCGAATTCCCGTACGCAAGCCCCGAGGACCGCATATCCGATGTGACCTCGCTAATGCGGAAAACGAAGTATTACGATGTGCCAGTCATAGATAATGGCGAATACGTCGGGATGCTGAGTTACGGTACGATACTGAAGAAGGGGAGCGTTGCACTTGACACGAAGATCCAAAAACTCGTAGGGAGACCTCCTACGGTTTCGAAGGGAATGAGCATCACCGATGTTGCGGAGATGATGATAACCGGGAACAGCCGCCAGTTGGCAGTGCTTAATTCCGGGGGCAAGAAGGTGGTAGGAACGATATCCAGGTCCTCCCTCCTGGAAGCCGCAGCGGAAGTGAGATCCTTCAGAGAGATCAAGATCTGGGAGCTGATGAGCAATCCCGTCGAGTCGGTGAAGAACACGGATATGCTGGATGATGCCCTGGAGATCATGACGGGTCTTGACATAAGAACGGTGCCTGTCGTGGACAGCGCCGGCAGAGTCGTGGGGATAGTCGGCATGAACGAGGTCACGGAGCACTTCCGCAGAGGGGATGCGAAGACCATCGGCGATGCTTCCGGTTCGAAGAAGGAGAGAGCATCGATACCCATCGACACGATATGTGCCACAGCGCCGAAGACCGTGAACTGGGACGATGATATCGGTACAGCTGCGAAGATCATGATCGATAATGACATATCAACGCTACCCGTCCTCGAGGGCGAAGAGCTCGTAGGCATACTTACCCAGTATGACATAGTGGAGCTGATCTCCGCATGCAGGGAGAGAGAGGTCCTCTATGTTCAGATAAGCGGTCTGGATGACAACGACAAGTCCTACCACGATTCGATCTACGATATAATAGGCAAAGAGGTCGAGAAGATCGCCAAGATCAGCAAGCCGTCCTCCCTGACCATGCATGTGGCCAAGTACAAGGACAAGGGGGAGAACAACAAGTACAGCATCACTGCCAGACTTGCAACGGATAACTACAGCCTGAGCCTCAAGGAGGTCGGCTGGGATCTGACGAAGACCGTCAATGACCTGATGAAGCGCATGACCTCCGAAGTGGCGGCCGCCAAGGATGCCCGCCGCACATATCGCAGAAGAAAGCGCTGAAACCTCTCACAAACCTTTTTCAACACCTTTTCTATAAGAGTCCCCAATGGCCCAATACGATTCCGCATCTATAGAGGAACGCTGGCAGAGGATGTGGAAAGAAGAGTCCGTATACAGATTCGATCCCGAGTCCGAGAAGCCCGTATACAGCATAGACAATCCCCCCAGATACACATCGGGCTCCCTTCATCTGGGTCATGCAACCGGCTATTCCCTTATCGATTTCGCTGCCCGCTACAGGAGAATGAGGGGATGCAATGTGTTCTTCCCCCTTTGCTTTGACGTCAACGGTACGCCCATCGAGGTAAGAGTGGAGAAGAAGCACGGCATAACCAAACTGGACCTCCCCCGCAGCGAATACAGGAAGCTCTGTTCCGATTTCGCCAACAGCTTCATAGAGGAGATGAAGCACCACTTCGAGATACTCGGAGAGAGCATGGACCCCAGCATATACTATCAGACCGACGCCCCCTATTACAGGAGGATAACCCAGATCTCCTTCGTGAAGCTGTTCAGGATGGGGCTGGTCTACAAGGGCAACTTCCCGGTCAACTGGTGCCCCAGATGCATGACGGCCCTGGCCGATGCAGAGGTGGAGTACAGGGAGAACCTGGGCAAGCTCAACTACATAAAATTCAACATAGAGGGCGGGGACGGGCACGTTCTCATAGCCACTACAAGGCCGGAGCTTCTGTGCACGTGCAAAATGGTCGCCGTGCACCCTGACGACAAGAGCAAGGCGGATCTGATAGGCAAGAATCTCATCACTCCCGTCTACGGAAGGAAGGTGCCGGTCATATCGGACCCCAAGGTCGATCCCGAATACGGGACCGGCAACGTGATGATATGCACAATAGGCGACAAGGATGACCTGGAATGGGTCATGAAATACCGCCTGGAGATGGAGAAGGGGATCGACGAGCTGGGGAAGATGACCGATCTTGCCGGGAAGTACGCTGGCATGACGGTTCCTGAGGCGAGGGAAGCGATCATAGAGGACATGAGGAAGAGCGGGGAGCTCGTCAGGCAGGAGGACAACCAGCAGAACGTTTCGATATGCTGGAGATGTCACTCCCCGGTGGAGTTCCTGCAGGTCCCCCAGTGGTTCCTGAGAACGCTGGACTTCAGGGACAGGGTATTGGAGGAGGCCGACAAGATAAACTGGTATCCTGCCTTCATGAAGACAAGATTGCAGGACTGGGTCAATTCACTCGAATGGGATTGGGTCCTGAGCAGACAGCGCATATTCGCGACCCCCATACCCGTATGGGAGTGCGAGAGATGCGACTTTGCCGTGCCGGCAACCGAGGAGATGTGCTATTGCGATCCGACTGAGGACGCTCCTCCTGTAGAGAAGTGCCCGGAATGCGGCGGGAAGCTCATAGGCAGCACCGACGTATTCGATACATGGATGGACTCCTCGGGCTCCCCGCTGTACAACACGTTCTGGGAGAGGGATGAGGAGCTTCACAAGAAGCTGTTCCCCATGTCCATGAGACCCCAGTCTCATGACATAATACGCACATGGGCCTTCTACTCGATCCTCAGAAGCGAGCAGCTCAAGGAATCGAAGCCCTGGGAGGATGTGATGATCCACGGTTTCATCATGGCCCCGGACGGCACTCCGATGCATTCGTCCATAGGGAATGTCATAGATCCAATCCCGATACTGAAGGAGTACGGAGCAGACGCCCTGAGGTACTATGCCGCCACATGCTCACTGGGGATAGACCATTCCTTCAGGGAGAAGGATGTCATCCGCGGAAGGAGGCTCTGCAACAAGATATTCAATCTGGGTCAGTTCGTGTCCCGCTTCTTCGATTCGAAACCCGAGGGGGCTGGAGCCCTGAGGCTGCCGGACAGGTGGATACTGGGCAGATACTCCGATACTGTCGCGAAGGCCACCGCGTTCTTCGACGAGTACCAGTTCGACAAGGCGATGAAGGAGATCGAGAACTTCATATGGCACGAGTTCGCCGACCACTACGTGGAGATGGTGAAATCGAGGAAGGACGATTCGGTCAGATATACGCTCTACACCGTATTCCTCGGATCCCTCAAATTGATCGCACCTTTCCTGCCCCATGTCACAGAGGATGTGTATCAGTCCTGCTTCGCGAAGCACGAGGGAACCGTCAGCCTGCATCTTACCTCCTGGTCGGAACCGGTCCTGAGGGACGGGGAAGCGGAGGCCGCAGGAGATGTTCTGAAGGACGTCATCGCTGCGATACGCGGCTGGAAATCCGATAAGAAGATGCCGCTTAATGCCGAGATAGACACGGTGGAGATAATAGGCGGCGGGGCCGCAGCCCTCTCCGAAGCAGAATCCGACATAATGGAAACGGTGAAAACCCGGAAGATCATCATAGCCGAAGAGGCGGACCTGACCGAGGAAGCTGTCGGGGTCAAGCCCGTCTACGCCAAGTTGGGGCCCGCTTTCAAAGCGGATGCGAAGGAGATAACCGCGGCAGTGTCCCGTATGGATGCCAAGCATGTCATGGAAGCGCTGAGAGACGGCGGCCTTGAGGTCACCACCGGCAACGGGATACACACTCTGGGACCTGAGTTCTTCGATATCGAGAAGAGACTGATGCTTGACGGAAGGGCGGTGGATACGATCCAGGTCGGGGACCTGCTGATCGCCATAAGCCTGTGATCTCCGCCGTCTGGCGGCTAACGTCGTCATGGTTAAATACGCACCCCGTATTGATATCTCTATGGACCAGGTGACCATAGCCCTACTGCTGATAATCGTCGGTGCGCTTCTGATAATAATCGAAGCTTTCAGCCCCGGCATATTCATGCTAATACCCGGCACCATAATGGTGCTGCTCGGGGTCGTGGGCATATTCGCTCCGGATTTCCTCTTCAGCTGGTACTCTCCGGTCGTGGGTCTTCTGCTGGCCATACCTGTGACGATAATAACCCTGAAGGTCTATCAGCGCCTCGGGGAGCCGGAACCCCCCACTACGACGGTCGCTGAGTCCCTCATCGGGAAGAAGGGCGTTGTCACGGTGGGCACTGAGCCCGGAACCCTGAAAGGGAAGGTGAAGATAGACAGCGAGATATGGAGTGCCACGTCGGCAAATCCCATATCTGCCGGCAAGAAGGTCATAGTGATCCACAGCGAAGGTGTTCACGTGCGCGTGGAAGAGTGCATATAATCCTTTTTTATGAGATGAGCCGTATACACTCATCATGGCATTGGACCTCCTTATCCCGATAATCGCCTTCCTCGCTATATTCGGCACCGTGATAGTGCTGGTAAGCGGCGTGAAGATCGTACAGCCTTACGAGCAGGCAATATACATGAGGCTCGGAAAATATGTCCGCGTCCTCAACCAGGGACTGAACATTGTGTTCCCCCTCATCAATACGGTTGTGAAGCTGGATCTGCGTACACAGGTCCTGGATGTTCCCAGGCAGGAGGTCATAACGAAGGATAACTCCCCTGTGAACGTTGATGCCATCATCTATGTCAAGGTAATCGACCCCAAGAAAGCTTACTTCGAGGTCACCAACTACAGGATCGCCACCATAAACCTGGCTCAGACCACCCTCAGATCTGTGATCGGAGAGATGGAGCTGGACCAGATCCTCTCGAGCAGAGAGAAGATCAATCTCCAGCTCAGGGACACCCTGGATGAGGCCACCGACAAGTGGGGAGTCAAGGTTGAGGCTGTCGAGATAAGGGAGGTTGACCCGGCTGCCAAGGTCAAGGACTCCATGGAGGAGCAGACCTCCGCCGAGAGGAGAAGACGTGCGGCCATCCTTCAGGCGGACGGTATGAAGAGGGCCGCCATCCTGGAGGCCGAGGGTAAGAAGAGGGCCCGTATCCTGGAGGCTGAGGGTCTCAGGCAGTCCATGATACTGGAGGCTGAGGGTCAAAGACTGGCCACCATCCTGGAAGGCCAGGGTCAGGCCCAGAAGCTGCGCATACTGTCCGTCGGGGCGGCAAGCATGGACTCCAAGGCCCTGACTGTGCTCTCGATGGAAACACTGCAGAAGGTCGGAGAAGGAGAATCATCCAAGATATTCTTCCCGATAGAGCTGACACACCTTGTGGACGGCATATCCCAGTACATGGGAAGCGCCGCCAACATACCTGACAGGGCGGTCTCCGACCTGAAGGACGTCAAGACCAATATCGGCGATCCCGACGAGATACTCGGGCCGATACCCCGGCCTGAGGACATAAAGGCCGAGACGGACGATGTCCAGAGCATGATAGAAGAGGACATCTCCGAGGCCGAGGAGATATTGAAGAAAAGGTGAGGTAGGAGAGGTCAGTGCAGGACCTCTACGGCTATGCGCTTCCCCTTGTGCTTGCTCTTGGGGAGGTCAATAGTCATCCTGTTGCCGAAGTCCCTGTGGACTTCAACGACGGACGAGTCCTCACCGACCTCTATCTTGCCTATGGCGGCATCGCGTATCCTCGCGTTGCGTATTATGAAGTCGGCGAGCATGACTTTCCCATAGCCGTCATTCTTACCGAGGTTGATCTCGAACTTCACCATGCCGAAGGGATCGGACAACTGGTCGTAGTCCACTACTTTCCTGACCGTATCCCTCTCGCCCTCATCCTTGTCCGGCACATCCCTCTTGGTTATCTCCATGGCCGTACGGGCCTCGAACTCCCTTATGAGGTACTCCTCGTTGGAAGTGACGAAGGATACCGCGACGCCTTCTTTGCCCGCCCGGCCTGTCCTGCCTATGCGGTGTATGTAGGTATCCACATCATCCGGCATATCGTAGTTTATCACGTATTCGATATCGTCGATGTCGAGACCTCTCGCAGCCACATCCGTAGCTATGAGCAGGTCTATCCTGCCTTCCTTGAGATCCCTGATGACCTTCTCCCTGCGTGACTGGGGAAGGTCTCCGTGTATTGCCTCTACCTTGTACTTCAGACCGGTCAGCCTCTCCTCGAGGATGTCGACCATCCTCTTCGTCTGACAGAATATTATCGCCTTCGGCTTATCGATATCCAATATCCTGCAGAGGGCCCAGGTCTTGTTCCTCCTGCCCACGCTTATGTAATACTGCTTGGTCAGGTCCAGAACCACCTCGTCCCTGGATACCAGTATCTCCTTGGGCTTCGGCATGTAATCATAAGCAAGCCTCTTGACACCTTCCGGCATCGTTGCCGAGAACAGAAGCATCTGCCTCTCCGGGGGCATGGCCTTCATTATGTACTCGATATCCTCGATGAAGCCCATATCCAGCATCCTGTCCGCCTCATCCAGGACCAATATCCTTATGTCCGCGAGATTCAGGGCTCTCCGGTCGATCATGTCCCTGACCCTTCCGGGGGTTCCGGTCACTATATCGGTGCCCTTCTCCAACCTGGAGATCTGGCCTTCGATGGATGCCCCCCCGTATATGGCGACGACCTCGTGCCCGGAATATTTGGCCATCTTGCCCATCTCCTCAGAGACCTGGTTGGCCAGCTCCCTGGTGGGCGTTAGTATTATCGCCCTCGGGATCCTGCCTCCGGCTTCTATCCTCCCAAGGATTATAGAGCCGAAGGCCCCGGTCTTGCCCGTTCCTGTCTGCGCCTGGGCGAACATGTCCATCCCCTCGATGCCGGCAGGTATCGACTCTCTCTGTATGGGGGTCGGGTTATCCCAACCCATCTCTGCTATCGCCTTTGCAACGTCTTCATTGACGCCTATCTCGATGAAATCACTGATCATGATAAATCTCCTGCCTGGGACTGACCCAGACATCGCTCTTATGCGACCAATGATAGATGGACATCTTTTAAATATCTATCTGACACGGTTGCCAGTCGCCCAAAGTTAGATAAAGTTTATATGAGACGATATTATCCCCGTGTCTGCTGCGGACGTAGTGTAGCTGGTTATCACTTGACCTTGCCAAGGTTAGAACTCGGGTTCGAATCCCGGCGTCCGCACCAACTCACCCTTGCCAGACTTCAAATTTTTCGGAATCAAATGTTTTTCATTCATCGAGTTCTTTTCTTCTTTTTTCCCATATTTTGAAGACGTTTGTTATCGCGGACCTTTGGGTCCTACGAGCGTAATAATTCTCGGTGGTCCGGCTGGTACGGTGGCCCATGATAACGGCCACGTCCTCGACGGATGCACCTTCATCGATCAACAATTGGCCAAACGTTCGCCGGCCTTCTCTAAAGTCGAATTTGTGCGATACGGCCTCTTGAACGGCGTTCTTGTACCGCCTTAACATATTGGTTGAAAGAGGCTTATCGACGTTGGAACGGAACAGATATCCGCCGTTCCCCCACCGTGCGTTACGGACCTGAACATAACGCGTAAGAATCGTTAGGCCGGCCGGGTGGATCGGAATGTACCGGGGTTCCCCGTATGACCCTTGGCCCTTGACGACATCGACGTAAATAACGCCCTTCTTGAGGTCCAGGTTCTCTATGCGGGCGTGCTGAATCTCGACCGGCCGCATCCCTGCACAATAGGCGCACGTAACCACCGCGTAATCGCGCAAATGCTCGTAATCGCCCTCGTACCTGTTCCCCATGCTGATGATGTCGTTGAAGATGCTGTACGGTGTTGTAGGCAACCGGAACGTTGGCAATCGGCCCTTGATGATCGGGTACTTTTGCCGGCACACGTCCACGGCGTTGTTACCGCGGAACAGACATAACGACTTAAGGGCCGTTATCTCGTGTGCGATATCGTTCTGGGATAAACCCCGGTTTTTCAGCATCAAGTAAAATTCCTTCACGTCCTCCGGGGTAATCTTTGCCGGATCGGGAGATACTATCTTTCCGGAATCAAACAGGGCCTCTATGTCCTTGGCCATCCGGCTGTAACGTCTGATCCGTTCGTTGTACGTGGACGTTGCAAAAAGTCCATGGTACGCTTGGAGGTACTCATTTGTCGCGTGGCGGAATGGGTACCGGCCGGCTTTGTCCTCGGTCATGTTTAGCCGACCAACTCAGTGATACGAAGGTTCAAACCGTCGATCTGATTTTTGAGGTCCTTTATTTCGGATTCCATTCGTTTTATGATTTCAGGAAGGTGGGTTACAATCTCGATTCCTTCCCTCTTGTCTGTTTCAACCTCCACAAACCGGGTTTTCATAAGCTTTTTTGCATCTTCTTCTAGTATCGCGATCTGTCCGGTCCGAGGTATGTATCGAGCAGATATCCCCTCCAATATCGGATATTTTTTCTGTAATTCTTCTTGATTCATGCTATCGCCTTCATGCATTCCGCTATTTTCTCGCGTACAGCCATGCGGACAAAGTCCGATGGGTTGCTGGCGTATCCGTTCTCAACACAGTTCTCTATGCCCTCGATGTCTTTCGGGGGCAATCTTATAGCTACTTGCTTATCGTATGCCATGTGTCAACCATAGCCATTACAATATTTAAAGTGTACCATTTGAATTACACAGTCATTACAAAAAGATTAACATTCGTACACAATTTGGTTTACTGTGGTAGATTATAGCAAACAGGTTCAGATTCGAATGCCTCAGGGAATCTATGACCGAATAGAACAAGAAATAGAGGGATTTGGCGAACACCGTACTGTTACTGAATTTACCCTTGATGCCGTAAAATGGTATCTCGATTATCGTACCAACCAGCGTATTGAATCGGCAAAGGTCAGATCAGAGGTCACAGTTACCGAGGACCTCCATCTTGACCGTTAGAATCGTCCAACTCGGTTATTACGTGCCGTGCCCGGCGCGTGGTATACCTAGCCAGTTTTTCTAATTCTATGTGTTGTTCTTTGCTTATTTCTTCGTCAACTGTTATTTTGACCTGGACTTTGGACATTTTAAACCTCCTTTTGATGTTCCCTCCCTCTGACTGACTGATTTATAGGGTGCATTTTAGACCACGCGACGATCTGGGATTTAAGGCTAGGCGGGGGAGATAGCCGAAAGTGACATATCATTAGCGTGAGTTTCATAAACCATGGTAAAAGACATTGAAACCAAGGTTGCAGAACTCGAAAAAGAAGTAATGTTATTGAAAAAAACAAGCCCGGATAAACAGGATGGTTATGATGGTAAATGACCGTATTAATCCCATCCCTTGTTTTTCTGCCAGGGGTCCAGTTGATTACGATGGGCACGGTAAGTTTCCATGCCCACTGTATCTTAAAGCGATCGAACAAGGGGATGCCGTATACTTCTTTAGAATGATAGATGGAGTTAAACTTCAACAAGGAAACCGTCAATTCGGTCTTAGGGCTATGCACGCCAAATGCATTGAAGAAATGTACATGGACACTCAGTACATGGAGTGAAACCATGAATGTATCCGATAAAATCAAGGAAGAATTAGAATTACTTGTAGTAGAAGGGAAAGAAATACTTTCTAAAAACACCGGAGAAACTCTTCCTGTGTTCGAATATCAAGGATGGTATACGGTGGCATCAGCTTTTATCAAAAAAATATTACCTAGTCGTTTGAAAGAGTTTGATGAGTTGTACAGCACAGAAGAAGGATATGGAATAAGGAAGTATTTTTTAGATTTTCCACATGAAGATGATCGTGGAAAAAAATGGAGAAGGGAAGACATGAATGTCAGGTTAGAATCACAATTAAGCATTCTAAACGCAGTGAAAAAAACGATAGATTCAACCCTCTTCAACGTAACTACAGTTCTTCAAGCGCACATGTTTAAAACTGGTTTGGAAGAGGCAAAACACCTTCTAAAAAATGGGTTTATAAGGTGTGCTGGTGCGCTAGCGGGCGTAACATTAGAACAACATTTGGAACAGGTCACGAAGAACCACGAAGTGCTCATAGGGAAGAAGAAACCAGGCATAGGAGATTTCAACAAATCACTTTATTCCGAAAAGGTATACGATAGTGCTCTTTTGAAAAAGATAGAGTGGCTTGCAGACATTAGAAACAAATGTGATCATGCGGGCACTGAACCAACATCTGATGAAGTAAAAAAATTGATAGAAGAAACAGAAGAAATCACGAAAACGGTGTTCTGACAGATGATGGCCATAGCTGATTGGTTGAGAATATGCAAACAGGGGTACGTCACAGGCGCGCATGTAGACACGGTCTGTACCACTGTGGTAAGGTATTCGGTGTCTGATATTGATTGTAAAAATATGAATTGGATCATCGGTTGAAATATGCAGGATATGCATCGGCGGCCCAGTATAATGCGCCCGGGCGTGCGCGTGCGTAATACAGGAACGGCAGAATATATGCAAAAGAAATGAGGAGTTTATGCAGTAGTTATGCGTCACTTCGTCCGCTGTTCTAATAACGCTTTCACTGCTGCGATGGAACGTGAGACCGTGGACTGATCCACGGTCAAACACTTAGCGATATCCGTCTGTTTCTCACCCCCCCAACTCCCGATTCTGCAATAACAAGTGGTGATTGATTTTTGATCTGGCTACCAGAAGTATTTATATACATTCATTGTTATTACCAATAACAATGAGCTACGATGTCGTCCAGAAGATCCGCGGGAAGTACTACCTCTACAGGGTCACGGAGGCCGTCTGGGATCCCGAGAAGAAGAACTCCAAGCAGAAACGGCAGTACATCGGACCCTGCGACGAGAACGGTGTGCTCGACGAGAGCAGGCGCAAGAGGACCGACGACGTCGTAAAGAGGCCTGAAGCGCTGTACTGGAGCAAGAATATCGGCCAGTACCATCTGCTAACGCATCTGGCCGACGATTCCGGACTCTCAGCGGCGTTGACAGACGCGTTCGGGAACGATACGGGGAAGGACATACTCGCACTTGCGATAATGCGCATAGCTCAGCCGTCAAGTCTCAGGAACATCGAGGACTCAATCGAATCCACATATCTCCGCGAACTTCTGGACATCGATTCCGATTACTCGTCGCAGAGGATGTCCGAGATCGTCCAGCGCATCGGACGCAACGAGGATGCCAGAAAGAGATACTGCGCTGCGGCGGTGAAGGATTCCGGCGTCGTGATATTCGACACCACTGTTCTTTTCTCATCATCCAGGCTGTTCGACATGCTTGAATACGGCCGCAAATACAAGAAGAGCGGCCTTCCGCAGGTGAACATGGGCTACGTCCACTCGCTGGACAGAGGGATGCCCGTGTTCTACAAGCTGTATCCCGGGAGCATAAGCGACAGCGTGACGGTCGTCAATCTCATCAAAGAGCTCAAGGGCATGGGGTCATCGTCGCAGCATCTGGTGATGGACCGCGGATTCTACTCGGAGAACAACTTCAGGACGATGTATACAGAAGGCTATGGCTTCACCGTTCCGATACCTTCCGGTAAGAACCTGTTCAAATCAACATTATCGGAAGCCATCGGCGATCTGGAGAATCCCGAGAACATGTTCCGTTTCCACGGAAGGACGGAGTTCTTCGCCGACATCACGGTCAGAATGCCGTTCTCCGATATCGTCGATCGCGACGGAGCACCGATCGGAACGATGAGAGCCATCGTCTACCAGAACAACGACCGCAGGAAGGACGAGATAGATACGCTCGCCGAACGCATCGATTCCGTAGAACGCGAAGCGGCGAAGACCGAGTATACGAAAGAGAACGTCTCCGCTCTTTTCGACGGCCGCAACTCGGATCTGCGCCAGCTGTTCGACATATCCGAGGACAACGGCATGATATCCCTCGCAAGGAAGCGGAATGCCATATCCTTCGCCATGAGGAAGTGCGGAAGGCTGATATTGCTGACTACATCGGCCGACACGCCGGAGGCAGTTCTCGAATTGTACCGCCTGAGGGGCTGGGTGGAGAAGGACTACGAGATGCTGAAGGACGATATGGACGACGGTCTGGAATACGTCCGTGACGCTGTGTCCGCAGAGGGCGTGATGTTCATCCAGTTCATCGCGACGGGGTTGCGCATGTACATGAACGCGCAGGTATCGAAGGACAACGGACTGAGAAAGCTCGGGATACCGTCGATACTGAAGAAGCTCAACCTGGTGACCGTATCCAAGATCGGCGGGACGATGATGGTCTCGGAGATCGGCAAGAAGCAGCGTCTGATCTACGAGGCATTCGGCATCGATCCGCCTGTTCTATGAGTCGCGCGTGCACACTCATGCGCGTAATATAGGGTGCTAAATCCTTGTTATTGCAAGTTTGGGAGTTGGGGATTTAATATGACGGGCATCACAACACTTGTTTTTTAAAAAAAATTGTTCCGTATTAATAGTTTCTTTTTACTGACCGTTCACAACAAACCATTAAAATAGATTGCGTAGTTTTGACGAAACTAATACTTATCTTTTGCGCTAAGTAAAGATACTATGACTCACGGTTATATACTAGAAGCTTGTTTCCCGACATATATAAAAGCATCTGTCATTTCTTTTAATGCGTTTCGGCATGCGAAAGAACAATATGCAGCGCTTGCGGGCCGGCGTAAATATTCATAAGAGAATTGAAAATGAGAAGATCCTGATGCACTACGAAGTCCTCTCTGCCTGACATATCAAAATGATGATTTGTGAACTGCTGATTGGATTCACCGTCTCCCGGAGCACTCTGACGCAACAGAAAGAAATGCCCTGTCCGGCCATCGCAGGGGCATCCTCCGGGATCTACGGATATGCGGTTTGCTTGCAATGCGATAATATATCAAAAAGGCACTTTCAATATGATGAAGGCCCAAATGATCATCTACGACTCGGAAAAAGCCCGTAAGAAGAATGCTTCGGACTCCAGCAGACTGATGGTGTCCCTGGAGAAGCTGAAGAAGGCCGGCATCAACGTGAAGTACGTTGACTGCAAGTCCGCCTCCGATGTGAAAGGCGACGGCGAGGCCTTCGACCTGGTCTCTAAGAAGGGTATCGGAGTTCTGCCTCTGGCGGAGTATGACGGAGCGCTCATAGCGGAAGGCCACTATGTCTCCGATCAGGATCTGGTCGACTTCCTTGACGTGCCGAACGGAGTACTGAGCGTCAACAGGTCCAAGGCCCTGCCTCTTTATGAGACGCCTGCGGGCGACTGTGCGCCCAACGCCCCCGATCCCAGAGAGCAGAAGTAAACACCGCTCCGCAGAATCAGAAACCATTTACTCTCATTTCTTAACGTAGAATTTGCACTTCTCCTTTATGCATTCCTCGTTCCTGTCGCTGAACCCGCATTCTATTTTCTCAGGATATTCCATCTTGATGCCCAGTTTATCACTGACCTGCTCAACGGCTGTCCCGATTGCTATGAATGAGTTCCTCTTGCAGCATCTGGGGCCGCCGACCTCGGCCATTGCCATCAGGCATTTTCCAGTGAGCATGTTGACATCACCCCACTGAGCGCCCTCGCTGTACGGGCTTGCCCCCGTGACAACACTGTAGAACGCTCCGGCGCTGACGGCCGCGCCGCAGTTGCCGATGAAACCGCAGGCCCCGGGAGGCGCAGAGCTGCCTCTCTTCTGGATCTCCTTGAGCGCATTATCAAGATCCGCCACGCCGCCGGAATTGCGGTAAGCAGCGAGAAGAGCAGAGCCTACGGCCATGTGATGTTTCGCATCATGCATCCGCATAGGCGGATCTGACATGATCTTCGTGAGTATCTCGTACGGGTCGCGGGATGAGGATGAGGAACATACTTTGTTTATCGTGTCCACGGTCATGGATCCACGGCATTCGGGACACACTTTGTGGTCAGCAGAACAGAGATCCTCTTTGCTGAATACCTTACCGCATATGCCGCAGGTGTCCTTTGTAATCCCGATCCTCGCCAAAGGCTCGCCGCATACGGGACATCTTCTCTGCTTATCGTCGCTCATACTTCCGGGCTCCTGTGATACGGAAGCTGATGCCCCATTGATAAAGTTTTTTATAAAATGTTTGAATAAAATATAAACTGGTTTCGATCGCCCTTATTTGACAAGGATCAGCAGCATCTTGAAGCGGGTAACGCCCTTCACTGAGTGCGGTATGTCCTTGGGCATAATGATGGTCTCCCCTTCCTTGAGGATATACGGCACGCCTCCTATGACGATCTCCCCCTCCCCTTCCAATCCGAGGGCCATGGCATCACCCGGGGCTGAATGCGTGTTCAGAGCCTCGCCCTCATCAATGGCAATCACGGACATGTTAAGGGAGGATCTCTTCACCAAAGTCAGATTCGCTATCTGCCCCGGACGGTAGTCCACCATGTCTTTGGCCTTCATCTTCTTGGATTTCTCAACATTCTTGATGAGTTCTTCTTCCATGGGCAACAGAATGCTGATGTGCTTATTTGGTTTATCCGCATGGAGTGATACCTGCGTATCAGGAGGCAATATGAACGCATCCCCCTCACTCAGCACCACAGGAGGCTCGAGGCCTATTCTCAGCTCCCCTTCGAGAACGATCATCAGATTGTCATAGGGGGCCTTCATCTCGCTTATCTCCTCGTCAGCATCCAGGAAATAGAGGTATATCTCGATGTCATCCTTGTACAGGATGCCCGAGCTTATCGTCTGGCCCTTCCCTTCGGATACCTTACTCTTCAATGCGAATGCTTCTGAGTATGCCACATTCCTGAAGTCTCTCATGATGAGCGTATCGTTATTCTGTATCTAAACAGATGCCATGGAGTCTTGAAAACAATCAAGTACACAGCCTGAGTTAATCGTACCATGGAAGACAAGAAGAGCAAAGGACAGATCCTCGAAGAGAAGCTGCTCAGCAAACCGAAGAGCCTGGGGGAGATAGAGAACACGCTCCTGGAACAGTCCCGGGAATTCTGCGAAGGCTATAAGGAATTCCTGAGCCACAAGACTGAGCGGGAGATCGTGGACTATGTCGTTCCGATGCTCGAAAAGAAGGGCTATGAAGAATTCAGGCACGGCACCGAATACGTTGCCGGCGACAAGATCTACATGGTCAACAGAGGGAAGACCCTCATCATGGTGACCGTTGGCAAGAGGGGGATATCAGAGGGTGCCCGCATAGGTGTCAGCCACATAGACAGCCCCAGACTGGATTTCAAACCCAATCCTCTGTTCGAGAGCATGGGTATGGCCTACTTCAAAACACACTATTACGGCGGGATAAAGAAATATCAGTGGTTCGCGATCCCTCTCTCCCTCCACGGCGTCGTCTGTCTTAAGAACGGGAGCACCGTGAAGATCTCCATAGGCGAGAAGGAGGACGAGCCCCGCTTCTGCGTCACCGACCTCCTGCCTCACCTGGCACAGAATCAGATGAAGAAGCCCATGGCCGAGGCGCTGGAAGGAGAGCAGATGAACATACTCGCCGGATGCTGGACATATCCCGACGATAAAGTATCTGAGAAGGTCAAGCTCAACGTGATGAGCATAATGCACGAGAAGTACGGCATAACGGAAAGCGATTTCCTGTCTGCCGAGCTTTGTGCCGTTCCTTCCTGCAAGCCCATGGACCTGGGATTCGACGGGTCCATGATCATAGGCTACGGTCAGGACGACAGAGTATGCGCCTACTCGAACCTCATGGCCGAGATAGATACGAAGGATCAGGAGTACACCACCATAACCGTATTCGCTGACAAGGAGGAAACGGGATCTGACGGCAATACAGGGATGAGATCGACTTTCTTCAGAGACTTCCTGGAGGACTTCGTATCCGTCTACGGCGCAGAGAGCAGGCATGTTCTTCAGAAATCCGTTTGCCTGTCCTGCGATGTCAATGCGGCGGTGGACCCGGCCTTCCCCGAGGTCTTCGAGATGAACAACTGCTCTTTCCTTAACAGAGGGCCCGTCGTTTCCAAGTACACCGGCTCCAGGGGAAAATACAGCACCAACGATGCGTCTGCGGAGACCATGGGCTTCCTGCGCAGGATACTGGATGAGAACAAGATCCCCTGGCAGGTCGGAGAGCTCGGCAAAGTTGACATCGGCGGGGGCGGCACCATAGCTTCCGAGATATCCGTTCACAACCTGGATACTGTGGATATGGGAGTTCCGGTGCTTTCGATGCACGCTCCCATGGAAGTGGTCTCGAAGGCGGATGTGTACATGCTCTACAAGGCCATATCAGCCTTCTATGCCAGCGCTTACGTCAAGGGCTAAGGCAACCTGGCTATCAGCTGATCATAGGCTGCTGATGTGGCGGCGTCGCTGTTCTGGTTGAAGACCAGGACCCCTCCGGAATGGTGAACCGCCACGACCTTCCCCACATCAGTGTACCTGGCGAGAGTGTAGTCCCCGAACATATCGTTGGAGAACTCTCCGCTCTGAATGCTGAATCCGCCGAATCCCATCACACGGTGCCCCGCCTGGAAATCGTCTATGATCTCTACGCTTGATATCTCCGAATAGGCTATGGTCTCGTTGACCATGAACGATTCTACGGAGAGATGGTCTTCTCCCACTGAAACGTTCACGCTTCCCGAGAAAGTGAGCAGGACTGTGACGCTCAGCAATGCGATCGTAGACAGAAGTATCACCGCAACCGCCTTCCTGCTCAGAGGTTTGAATTCCTCCTGTTCCGGATCCCCGGGTCTCCTCTTGAACCTCTCGGCCCTATTGATGTATATCAGGGCTATCACAGTGAACAGAAGGATCGCCGCCAAAAAGACCCAGGATTGCGCAGGATCGAATTGTACGGCCTTCATGAAAAGATAGATCAGCACAGACAGAATGATGACGAAAGCTCCCGCGGCCTTCGTCACCTCTTTGACATTTATCTTTGCCAGTCTCTCAGGGGATGCGGTGTTGAGACCGGAGACTGCTTTCGAGCCTTTCCCTGTGAGAAGATAGCTTCCTATGAGGATCAGCGGCAGCACCGCCGCAAGGGCCACAAGGCTTACTGTCGTATAGCCCAGCAGAGCCTCTGAGGCTATCAGAACCGCCGATGTCAGCAAAGCTACGGATGCCGCTCCCCGTCTGTCCATGCTCCCAGGATTATTCGGATATTATTTATCTTTTCAGTCACAGGGGTGCGGGACCCGGATCCTTCACCTTATCGGATTTCATCACTGGCACTTCCTCTGAGCTGGTCTGGCTGATCATGTTTTCGGTGTGGACCGACGGGACTCCTTTTACCCTTATCCTGTCCTCCGAGATCGCCGGGGGCACGAGCTTCCTGGCAGTGGACTTCCCGTTCTCGGTCAAAGGCAGCAGCTTCTTCAGATACTGGTCCTTCTTATCCCCGTCCTCCAAAGCATATTCCAGCACATCCCTCAGATTCTCTACGAGGATTATCTCCATCCGGTCGTAGTATCTCGCCTGGATCATGACATCCTTCTCATTCTCCTTGGGGATTATGGCTCTCTTCATGCCCGCTTCCGCAGCAGCTTCCAGCTTGGCGGTTATACCGCCGACGGGGAGAACCTTCCCGCGAACGTTCAGACTACCGGTCATCGCCATGGTCTGATCTATCGGTATTCCCTCCATTGCGGAGATCACTGCGGTCGTTATGGTTATCGACGCGCTGTCCCCTTCCACACCTTCATAGGTGCCGATGAACTGTATGTGTATGTCCGAATCGGTGATGTCCGTCATCGTGTACTTCTTGATGACGGCGGATATGTTCTCTACGGACTCCTTGGCTATCTCACCTAGCTTGCCTGTGGCTATTATCTTGCCGCCCTTCTTCGTCTGAGATGGTGCGACCTCTGCCACTATCGGAAGAACGACGCCTGCGAACTCGGACATGCTGGAAGAGCCGTTAAGGGCCGCAAGACCGTTGATCATGCCGACGGATGACCCCTCGGACTTGAACAGGTTGTAGTTCTTGTGACTCTCGACGACGCGATCCGCTATCTGATTCTCGAGGCTCTTGGCGGTATTCCTGGCTATCTCCACGTCCTCGCGGGTGACGACCTTGGCGCTCCTTGCCACAGCGACATCCCCGGCCACACGGACCAGGCCGCCCAGCTCTCTGAACCTGAGAGTGAGCTTGCCCTTGCTGCCTGCACGGCGCTGGGCCTCCCTTATGATCTCGGCCACGGCATATTTGCTGAAGGCGGGGATCTTCCCGTCCTTCCTTACCTCCTGGGCTACGAAACGGATTATGTTCTTGCGGTTCTCGTCCGTATCCTCCATGGTATTCTTCATGTAGACCTCGTAACCGTAGCCTCTTATCCTGGACCTGAGGGCGGGGTGCATTCCCTCCAGAGCGTCCAGGTTCCCTGCGCATACGAGAACGAAATCCGTGGGCACGGGCTCGCTCTTCACGAGGGCCCCGGAGGACCTCTCGCTCTGCCCGGTTATAGACAGGCGCTTCTCCTGCATCGCCGTGAGTATGGCCTGCTGGGACTCCATCCTCAGCATGTTTATCTCATCGATGAAGAGAACGCCTTTGTTGGCCTTGTGTATGGCGCCCACCTCAAGCCTGTCGTGGGACGGTGTCTCCAATCCGCCGGACTGGAAAGGGTCGTGCCTGACATCCCCCAGCAAAGAGCCGGAGTGGGATCCCGTAGCATCGACGAACGGGGGTTTCTCATTGGCCTCATGCCCTATCAGCAGTTTGGGTACGATGATTATCTCCTGCCTCTGGTTGTTGGGGTTCCTCATAACGAGGTACAGGAAGAACGCCACGAGTATGGATATCCAGAGCAGCATCGAGTCCCTTGTGAAAAGATAGTAGACCACACCGAGCATCACCACGCCGAATACTAGGAAGAGGAAAGAAGAGTTCTTCTGACGCTTCGCCTCTGCGGCCAGTGCCTTCTGCTCATTGACTATGGGCCTCCCCTTCCCTGCGGGAAGCACCCTTATACGGGGCTCATTATAGTCCTCGGGATTGTGATATGAGATTACGTCCTGGAGCTCTCCCTGGGGAAGGAACTCCACCATGGAATTGGCCAGCATGGACTTCCCGGTGCCGGGCTCTCCTATGAGCATGACGTGCCTCTTCTGGGCAGCGGCCTTCTTTATGACATGAACCGCCTCATCCTGGCCTATTACCTGGTCAGCCATGAGCTCGGGTATGTGGACCTCGTCAGTAGTGTTGAAATCCTGATCCTCGATCCATTCGTCGACGGGTCCGATCTCCTCTCTCCTATTTTCTTCCATTTAATACCCCGCTTTGAATAGTTAGTGTGCGGTCGTATAAAAAGAATTGTCTGCGAACGAATAATGAATGTATTCTTCCATAAAAGAGAATATCACATACTGGCACTATTGAGATGTTAATGCATATATAGGTCTGACGAATTGGGATTGTCTGTGAGAACCTGCGAACTGGACCTGCCCGAGGAGGCCCTGGAGGCTTTGAGCCGCCAAGGATTCGATGAACTCTATCCCCCCCAGGCGGAGGCTGTGCCCAAAGCTCTTTCCGGCAAGAATCTTGTTGTGTCCATTCCGACAGCCAGTGGCAAATCCCTCATCGGGTACGCGGCGGCTCTGAAGACCGTTCTCGAAAGGAGGAGGAAGGTTCTCTATATAGTGCCCCTCAAAGCCCTGGCATCCGAGAAGAGGGACGATCTCGACAGGTTCTCTGACCTGGGGATAAAGGTGGTGATGAGCACAGGGGACCTGGATTCTGAGGACCGGAGGATACAGGATGCGGACATCGTCGTGGCAACGTCGGAGAAGGCGGACTCCCTTATGCGCCATAAGAGCACTTGGATGGAGGAGGTGGGCCTCGTCATAGCCGACGAGATACACCTCATACACGATCCCGGAAGAGGGCCCACTCTGGAGGTTGCCCTTACCAAGATGATGAGGAAATCCGGGGATCTGCAGGTCATAGCTCTGTCGGCGACAATATCCAACGCTCTGGATCTGGCTATGTGGCTGGATGCGGATCTCGTGACCAGCGAATGGCGCCCCACTGTGCTGAAGGAGGGGGTCTTCCTCGACGGCCGCATATTCTTCGACGGTCATGACGACGTTGTGATAGGCGAGGGGAAGGAACCGCTATGGATGATAATCGCCGACACTGTCAGTAGCGGGGGGCAGTGCATAGTATTCGTCAATTCAAGAAGATCCACCGAGTCCCTTGCCTCCAAGCATTCCAAGGATATGCGGGAGCTGAGCCCGAACCCTCTCAGCGAGAAGGATGTCAAGCTGTTGGAAGGGGATGCCGATACGACGTCATTCGGAAAAAAACTGGCATCCTGTGTGAAATGCGGTGTGGCCTTCCACAACGCGGGCCTGACCTACACTCAGAGGAGGTATGTTGAGGATGCCTTCAGGAGAGGGGACATAAAATGCATATTCGCAACACCGACCCTGGCCGCGGGGATCAATCTTCCTGCACGGAGGGTCATCGTCCGGGATACAGGACGGTTCGAATCCAACTCCGGCTACTCCCCCATACCTGTGATGGAGATCAAGCAGATGTGCGGAAGGGCGGGGAGGCCGGGTTACGATCCCTATGGCGAATCCGTGCTGATAGCCAAGAATGAGGATGACGCAAGGCACCTGATGAACGACTACGTAAGATGCGCCTCCGAGAACATAATGTCCAAACTTGGCAATGAGATAGTCCTCAGAAGTCACATACTGGGTCTTATCGCCACGGGTGATGTGGGATCCGAGGAGGATATTGTCGGTTTCATAGGCGATACCTTCTTCGGCAGCGAATCCTCCATGCTCGGGGTTGAGAGCGCCGTGGGAAATGTGGTGGATTTCCTTGCATCAGAGGGGATGGTGCAGAGGGTCGGTGATGACGGCGTCACGATACTTCCCTTCGGGAAGAGGGTCTCCGACCTGTACATAGATCCGAAATCCGCAGTGATCCTGAGGGACGCGGTGATGAAGATGAAGGCGGATACAGAGGATATACTGATCCTGCACGCCATCGCCTCCACCCCTGACGTGATGACGCTGTACCCGCGGAAGAAGGATATGGACGGCCTGTTCGCTTTGGAAGAGAGATACAGCGGCCGTTTCCTCACGGATGTGGACGAGGATGACAATTACTCCATGGAGCTGTTCATGGCCGCTCTCAAGACCGCTGTTCTGCTGGACAGCTGGATGTGCGAGGTTGATGAGGACACCATAACCGACAGCATGGGGATAGGTCCGGGGGACATAAGATCCAGGGTGGAGAAGGCGGAGTGGATCATGTACGCCATGACGGAGATAGCCCGTCTTTTCAATCCGCCTGCGGAGAAGCGGATGAGGCCCATGATGACGAGGCTCAGGTACGGAGTCAAGTCCGAACTGATCGAGCTCGTGACACTCAAAGGAGTGGGAAGAGTAAGAGCCAGATCCATGTTCAATGCAGGAATAAGAAGCACCGTCGATCTGATGTACATCGACGTGGAGAAGCTTGCGGCGCTGCCTAAGATAGGACCTGCTCTGGCAAGGAGTTTAAAGGAGCAGGCAGGCTCGCCGCCTGAGGACGTGCTTCCTCCCGAAGAGTTGACTGCTCCTGCGGAAGTCAAGCAGTCCCGGCTGTCCGAGTTCTAAGCCCCCAATACCTTCCTTACCGCTTCCAGATCGTTAGCGCAGGATATGGGCTTCTCGCAGTTGCTGATTATTGTGTCAGGGTCCTTCAGGGCGTTCCCGGTGCATATGCACACTACACGCTCCGATGGATCGATTATTCCCATCTCCCTCAGTTTCCTGGCACCTGCAACGGATGCTGCGGATGCGGGCTCAACCCCGATTCCCTCCTTTCTACCCAAGAGCTTCTGTGCGGCGATTATCTCCCCGTCGGTAACGGATACGGAATACCCGTTGGTATCGTATATCGCCCTCAGGGCCTTCCTGCCGCTGATGGGGTTGCCTATCCTGATCGCGGTGGCCACGGTCTCCGGGTTCTGCTCGGGAACGAAGTCCTCAGCACCTTCGCTGAATGCCTTGGCTACGGGCATCGACCCGGCCGCCTGTATGCCTGTAAGCATGGGCATCCTGTCTATCCATCCTATCTCCATGAGCTCCGTGAGCGCCTTGTACACCGCCCATATATTGGCAGCATTGCCAACAGGGAGTATTATCCTGTCCGGGACATCGTAGTTCAGCTGGTCCATTATCTCGAAGAGAACGGACTTCTGACCCTCGGGGCGGTATGGGTTGATGGAATTCAGGAGGTAGATGGCCCTCATCTCGGACATCTTCCTCGCCAGGTCCAGGGCGTCATCGAAGTTGCCGTCTATGGAGAGCACCTTGGCACCGAAGAACATTGCCTGTGCCAGCTTGCCTGCGGCCACCTTGCCCGACGGCAGGAAGACGGCGCACTTCAGCCCGGCCTTGGCCGCATACGCGGCAAGGCTGGCGGATGTGTTCCCCGTGGATGCGCATCCGACGATCTTTGCACCTATCTCCACTGCGTGGGAAACGCCTATCGTCATCCCGCGGTCCTTGAAGGACCCGGTGGGATTCGCACCCTCGTACTTCACATACAGGTCCTTTATCCCTATCTCCTTCCCCAGGGCTGAGGTCTTGTAGAGCGGGGTGCCCCCTTCCTTTATTGTGACGGCGTTCTTCTTATCCACGGGCATGAAGGGCGCATATCTCCAAACGCCTATCGGCTCAGAGCGCAGATCCTCCGGGGACATCCCCTTCAGAGGCTCCAGGTCCATTTTTATCGTGAGCAGACCGCCGCAGTCCGGACACGTGTAAGCGTACATGTCCGTGATCTCGCGTCCGCAGTCCCAGCACAGAATCTTATGAGCAGCCATATTCAAACCTTCCTGCATCCTCTTCCCCATGCTGTTATCCATGAGTCGCATCTCATACCGTTCTCTTTGTAAAGGTTGACTATGCCTTCCGCAATAGCCTCTCCGTCAGTCTCCTTCTTGTTGAAGAAGGATATCACACAGGGTCCGGACCCTCCGAGGAAGGATGCTTTCGCACCTAATCCCATGGCAATCTTCTCCGCATCCCTGAGATGCGGTACCAGGTGCGTCCTGGCAGGTTCGAAGACCGCGTCCTGGGCGGATCTTCCTATGAGCTCTATGTCGCCCACGGTCATGGCGTACGCCATGCAGGATGCGTTACCTACGTGGAACACGAGATCCTTCACCGGTACGTTTTGAGGAAGGACCCTTCTGCTCTCCTTCGTAGCCACCATAACATCCGGCATTGCCACAACCACGCCCAGGTCCTTGGGCGGCTCTATGGATACGACCTCGAAGGGCTGATAGGATCTGATTATGGTGAAACCGCCCATTATGCACGGTGCCACGTTATCGGCATGGAAGCCGCCTGAGGTCACGTCCTCGGCGTGTGCCGCGCAGAGCACCAGCTCCGTCTCCGTGAGCTTCTTGTCTGTGAGCAGGTGAGCTGCATAGGCGCCCCCGGCCGCGGATGCGCCTGAGGAGCCGATTCCGCTGCAGGGCCTGATCCCCTTCTTTATCCTGAGCTCTATGCCGAAATCCGCATCGGTCCTCCTGAGGACCTCCTCCGCAGCTATTCCCACGGAATTGAGCTTGGAATCACACGGTATCGTATCGGAGCCGGGTCCTGATACACTTGTTATGCTGACACCGGAATCGATCCTCCTGGCCTCTATCGTATCGAAGGGCTCCTGCAGAGCCATGCCGAATATGTCGAAGCCTGGGCCTATGTTCGAGATAGTAGCCGGAGCAGAAACCTTTACCCATTCTCCCATTTGACCACTTAGTCCTATGACCCTCGTACTGCTGGAAAGTTCATAAAGCTATTCACGCAGGCGAGATAGGTTAAAAACCGATACGGTATTGTCGGCGGCATGGACTTCTCCGTTGTCGGCCTGACGGGCGGCCGCCCCTTCTCCGTCACTGCGGACCACTTCCGCTCTCTGGGAGGGGAAGCCGTGCTGTTCGATCCCGATATGGTCTGCGGCCCGGCGCATCTGCTGTCCGCCGCTGAGCATGCCGAGAGAGCCTTCAGCAACGGCACCAACAGATCCAAGACCCTGGCCACCGAGATCATATTGTATGCGGCGGGGGACAGGCAGATCTCGAAGGCGATGAGGAAGATGAACCCGAAGGATCCCGAAGGACCTGTGGCTGCACTGATCATCGGCTTAAGCGACCTGAGACTGGAGGCAATAGGTGCCGAGAGATGTGATCATATCCTCGAAGCCAGCATCGACAAGGCAAGGGCCCTCGGAATAGACATCTACGGCAAAGGCATAGACCCGGAATCCCTGGCACTTGAGCTTGTGGCTATGCTTGAGATAGAGAAGAAATGATTTCTAAAGGGTTTGGGAGGTCCATCATTCGCAGGGCGCGAATTTGAACCCGTAATGGATCACGCCGCTGGGACTGTCCTCATCGATCTTCCTGAGAACAGCCTGAACGCGCATTCCTATCTTGATGTCCTCAAGGTTCGCGTCCACTATCTGTGCCGTGAGCAGCACCCCGTCGTCAGTCCTTATCATGCCGACGGCATAGGGTTTCATGCGCCTGTTGGCCGCAGGGGCGTCATAGACTATGGAGTATGTGTAGACTGTGCCTTTCCCGTCCACCTTGTACTCGATCATCTTGCCTATGCTGGCTCTGCGGCACTGAGGGCACATGCTGCGCTTAGGGAAGAATACCTTCCCGCATTCCGGGCATTTGGACCCCTTGATGTTGTACCTGCCCGGTATCTCCCTCCACTCTCTTGCGGTGGATGACATTCAGATCCCCTCCAGTATCGATACGGTAGCTGCGGAGCCCGTTCCCCCGAGATTCAGGGTCATGCCGTATCTGGCTCCTTTGACCTGCCTTTTATCCGCGGTGCCCCTAACCTGCTCCGCGATCTCCACTATCTGGGCAACGCCTGTCGCTCCGATGGGGTGACCGCGGGCCTTCAGACCCCCGGACGTGTTTATGGCTATCTTTCCTGCGTCGAAGAGGGTCTGACCCTCGAGGAAGGCCTTCCCCCCTTTGCCCCTTCCGTAGAGTCCCAGGTCCTCGACGGCCATGAGGCCCTCTATCGAATAGCAGTCATGGACCTCTGCGACAGATATGTCCGACGGCGAGAGCTTCGCTGCCGCGAATGCCCTTTCCGCTGCGATCCTCGATGATGCAAAGGAGGTTATGCTGTCTCTCTGGAAAAGTGCCAGTGTGTCACTTGCCTGAGTGACCGCTGCAACCCTTACCGGGTTGTCCGTATACTCTTTGGCCTTATCCATCGGACAGAGTATGACTGCCGCGGCACCGTCCGAGATGGGGGCGCAGTCGAAAAGACCCAGCGGGTCTGCGACCATGCCGGATCTCAGGACGCTCTCGAGCTTTATCGCTTTCCTGAACTGGGCATTGGGATTCAGTGCCCCGTGAGCGTGACCGTTCACGGAGACGGAGGCGATCTCCTCCCTTGTGGCCAATCCCTCATGGATGTATCTCCTGGCTATCATGGCGAAAAGAGATGCCATGGTTGCTCCCATGGACGCCTCCCACTGCTGGTCAGCGGTGGAGTCCAGGATAGAGTTGGAGGATGCGTCGTCCACATCCGTCATCTTCTCGGCGCCTCCGACGACAACTATGTCGTGCATACCGGAAGCCACTGCCATCACGCCCTGCCTGAAGGCTATGCCCCCGGAAGCGGCTCCGGCCTCTATCCTGGTCGACGGTATGTGGTTAAGTGCGAATCCTGCATAGTCGGCTATCATGGCACCGATGTTCTGCTGGTTTATGAAGCGGCCGGCGGACATGTTCCCTATGAACAGAGCATCCACCTCGCTTCCCGAGAGGCCTGCGTCCGCCATGGCCATCATTCCTGCGTTTACACCTATGTCCCTGAAGGACTTGTCCCAGAGCTCACCGAATTTGGTGACTCCGACTCCGATCACGGCTACATCCCTCATGATGATTCCTCCTTCATCACTATCTTTCCCTTGTACTTGGCGTAAGTGGCATAATCTATCTGCTTCACACTGCTGATGATCTTCTCCACTGTTGGTGCGGCATCCCTCTTGTACTTCTTTATGCGGTCCGTGACCGTTATGTCGAAGGCATCGCTGCCCGCCCCCGAGCCGTAAGAGACCACGAGTATCCTGTCGCCCGGTTCTGCAACGTCCAATACGGATGCGAGACCAATGGGGACCGCACCGCTGTATGTGTTGCCTATGTAGGGCGTCATCAGACCTTTCTCTATCTGAGCGTCCGTGAACCCCATCATGGATGCCACCCTGGTCGGGAATTTGCCGTTGGGCTGGTGGAAGACCGCGTACTTGTAATCCTCCGGTTTCGTGCCCGCATCGGCCAGAAGCCTCTGGGTCGCATTGGTTATATGCCTGAAGTAGGCCGGCTCCCCTGTGAACCTGCCTCCGTGGCTGGGATAGGGCTGGCCCTCCCTGCGCCAGAAATCAGGGGTGTCAGTGGTATAGCTTATGGTCTTGTTGATCCTGGCTATGATATTCTTCTTCCCTATGAGATACGCCGCACCTCCTGCGGAGGCCGAGTACTCAAGGGCATCCCCGGGCGCTCCTTGGGAAGTGTCAGCGCCTATGGCCACTCCGTATTCTATCATGCCGGAGCCCACAAGGCCCATGCAGGCTTGTATTCCCGCCGTTCCCGCTTTGCAGGCGAATTCCATATCCACCGCCGTCAGGTCGGGCGTTGCCTCTATGGCCTCGGCCACGATCGTGGAGGTGGGCTTGACCGCATAAGGGTGGGATTCGGACCCGACGTAAAGCGCGCCGATCTCCCTCGGATCCACATCCGTCCTGGCCATCATGGCCCTGGCGGCCGCCACCGATATGGTGACGACATCCTCATCCGGCGCAGGGACTGATTTCTGCTCTATGAACAACCCTCTGCCCATTGCTTTGCCGTCGTCGCCCCATACCTTCCCGATCTCCTCGGGAGTTATCCTGTATCTGGGCACATATGCCCCGTAACTTACGATTCCTACGTCCATTACATCCCCTCTTCCATTCTCTCGAAAATCCTTATCATCTCCCCGACCTCCAGATCCGTGGAGACCAGGGGTATTCCCTCCAGCTTAGCCAGCCTTATGGCCAGCTCGTCGATCTTGTCCGGTTTCTGGTACATCACCATTGCCGGTGTCAGCGGATGGGCTCTTATCGCCACCATAGGCGATCTGCCGTAGTGCACGTCAGTGAAGATGAGGGCCCTGTCCGTGCTCCATCCGTATATCTTAACGTAATCCCCGGAACTGAGATTCATGATCGCCTTCAGAGAATCCAATATAGTGTACCCGTACACTTTCTTCTCTGAATGCTGCAAAGGTGCCAGATAGACTCCGTTCACAGCCTTCACGAAATCTGTTATGGGTATGCCCTCGCGGAACTCCCCCATGGCTATTATGCAGGCGTCCCTCTCTTTCGGCATATACTTCGTTATGGTCGGAGAACCGACCTCCCTGTCCAGGTCCAAAAGCGTCCCGACGAACTTCCTGACGAATGCGACTCCGGGGGATTTCCTCCTTCCGGACTCGTAATCGCTTATGACGGAGCAGGAGACCCCCATGGCATCGGCGACCCTGCTCTGGGATAGATCGAACTCCTCCCTCCATTTTCGCATGGTCTTGCCGGGGTCCGCGGACATGGCCATCTCTCCGGCCATCTTCTCCTCTAGTTCCTGGGCCATTACCTATGCTATAGGGCGACCCTATATAAAATTGACGTATACCTTATTCGTCGAATGACGAAATAGCATCAGTCCAATGCCTTCTTCAAGGAATCGATCAGGGTGTCCAATACCTTCAGCCTGCCGTACTTCTTATCCTCGGACTCGACAACGGTCCATGGGGCCCACGGTGTGTTCGTCTGCTTCATCATGCTGTTCACGTAAAGGTCGTAGACGTCCCATTTCGAACGGTTGCGCCAATCCTCTTCGGTGATCTTCCAGCTCTTCATGGGATCCTCCTCCCTTGCCCTGAACCTCTTCAGCTGCTCCTGGGGACTTATCTCCAGCCATATCTTCACCAATGTCGCCCCGGAGTTCACAAGGGCTTTCTCGAATGTGTTTATCTCATCAGCGGAACGGCAGTACTCCGTTTCCGTGCAGAGCCCCTCCACAGCCTCCACCATCATCCGGCCGTACCAGCTGCGGTCGAATATCGTTATCCGGCCGGGGCGCGGGAGATTCGTGCAGAATCTCCAGAGATACGTGCGCGAAAGCTCCTCTTCGGTGGGAGCCTTCACCGGGATCACATTATATCCTCTGGGATTCAGGGCACCCGCCACTCTTCTTATGGTGCTCCCCTTCCCTGAGGCGTCCCACCCTTCGAAGACCACCACCAGGGAATGCTTGGAACGGGCCATTCTGCACTGCATCTCCGCCAGCTCGGACTGCTTCTCCGCAAGCGCATCATCATAGTCCTTGGCCTCTGCCGTGAGGTCCGCATCCTCCCTGGGATTATGATACTGCTCCTTTACAGGGCATTCTTCCGGTATGATCCCGTACTGAAGCCTGTGCTCCAGCCTGCGGGTGATTATCCTGGCAACGTTCTCTGCGGTGATCTCGAAATCCTCTACGTCAACTCTGTCCCAAGGAGCATAAACTGTATTGCTGGCACTCAGCATCGCCTCGACCTCCTCGTCGCTTATGCCCATGTCCCTGTGATCCAGATCGTCCGTGAGGTACCCGCAGTCCCTGTCGATGATTATCGGATACGAATCTGCATGCTTTTCTGCTGCATCCTCGGTCTCGTCCATGAATATCTTGACTATCACGACTCCGTTCTCGATCAGGTAACGTTCCATTCTCGATACTTCGATGAGCTTCTCGTTCTCGTCACACCTCTTCTTCCTTATGCAGTCGATGATGTCGCTGTACCATCCCCTGTCATAGAACGAGATCCTCCCTCTGGCCGGGGACTTGGTTATATACTCCATGGAAGAGAACGGGCTGCCCCTCTTCCCGTCGGCTTTGAAGTGGTGGTACTCCACCCCCCTGGGCTCCAGGGTCCCGAGGACCTCTGACGTTATGCGGTCCACCATGGCGCTCTTCCCGCCCTCCATGAGTATTATGGCGGGTATCCCTCTCTCGAAGAGACTTCTTTGAGCGGTTATCAGCTTCTCGGACACGTCCCTCGGTATTGCGGCCATGGTATCGTGTAAGACCGCTCTGTATAAATAATCCGCAAACAGGTGATGTTTTCATGGACTGCAAAAGACCGTTGGACAGTGAGGAATCATTCGAGAACATGCGTGCCAAGATGGGGTGCTTCGCCCCCAAGACCCTGAAGGCAATAAGGGATCAGAACCCTGAATTCGTGAAATTGATAAACACCATGGACGAATTCATCCTGAAGGACGGCGCACTGGACAAGAAGACGAAGAGGCTCATCGCCCTTGCCTGTGTAGCGGTCAGGATGTGCGACGACTGCGTCTATCCCCAGGCCAAAGTGGCGAAGAACTACGGTGCGACCCGCGAAGAGATAATCGAGGCCATGCAGGTCGCGGTATTGACCGGGGGGGTGCCCTCGTGGTCGTCTGCCAAGAGAGGCCTTGCCGAGCTCTTCGATGAATGGGACAAGGAAGACAAGAAAAAGGATTGAGACTCATTGCCCGCCGGGGGCTCTTCCCTCGGCGGGACATATCCTCTCTGCGATAAGGAATACCGACACTGCGCACGCTATGCCCAACACGGCCCCCGCGATGACATCTGAGGGATAATGCGCGAAGGCATAGAGCCTGGTGAATGCCACCAGGGATGCGTATAGAATCGCCATGGCGCCCGCTTTCCTGCTGTACAGCATCATCACAGTTGCGGCGGCGAAGGATCCGGATGCGTGCCCGGAAGGCATGGAGTATCCGGATGCATTAACAAGGGGAAGATACCCCGTACCCGCGAGGAAGGGGCGCGGCCTCCCGAGGACCTCCTTCAATACCATATCGTTGAGCACGCGGCACAGCGCGATGGCCACCGGTACCAAGAATCCTGCCCTCCGGGTCCTTTTATCAAGCATCAGAATCAGAGCGATGAGCACCCAGATCGCAGAGGGATCCGCCGTATGGGTGACGAATATCATGAGCGCGTCGCCGGCCTCGCTCCTAATGTTCTCCTGAATCCAGATCAGGATTTCCGAATCCATGCCCGGTTATCCGCCCGTGTTTATATCTCCGTTCGGTAAAGATTGATATAAGCTCCGTAAATACCCTTTAGGGTAACAGATATGAGGATAGGAGACTGCAGGAAGAGGATCACGACGGCCGAGGGGGAACTGACTGTTTTCTCCCTAAGAGAGCTTGAGAAGAAGGGCATCATAAAGGACATCGGGAAGATGCCTTACTCCATACGTGTCATAGTCGAATCCATGATCAGACAGCGGAACGGCAGCACGATAACCGATGACGACGTGATGACCATCGCATCCTGGAGCCCTGATGCCGATACAGGGAAGGATATCCCGTGGATACCGGCCCGGGTGTTGCTGCAGGACCTCACCGGAGGCGCTGCGGTCACGGACCTTGCATCGATGAGGGCGGCCGTCGAGGCCCTGGGCAAGGACCCGGAACTGATCAATCCCCTCGTTCCCGTAGACCTTGTTATAGATCATTCCATTCAAACGGATCACGCCGGCAGGCCCGATGCTATAGAGCTCAATGAGAAGCTGGAGTTCGAGAGGAATGCCGAGCGCTACGCACTGTTCAAATGGGCTCAGAGATCATTCGACAACTTCCGCGTTGTTCCCCCGGGCAACGGGATATGCCATCAGGTGAACCTTGAGTATCTCTCTCCCCTGGTGCACGTAGCGGAGAGGAAAGGAGAGAAGATAGCGTATCCGGACTCATGCTTCGGCACTGACTCGCACACCACGCAGATAGACGGCCTCGGTGTCGTCGGTTGGGGAGTGGGGGGTATCGAAGCGGAAGCCGTCATGGTCGGTCAGCCAAGTTACATCAACGTTCCCGAAGTGGTAGGATTCAGGCTCACGGGCAGGCTCAGGGCCGGCGTGAACGCCACCGATCTTGTCCTTACCATCGTGGAGATGCTCAGGAAGAAGGGTGTCGTCGGCAAGTTCGTGGAATTCTGCGGCCCGGGCTACAGCGATCTGGAACTGGCAGACAGGGCCACCATCGCCAACATGGCCCCGGAGTACGGAGCCACCATGGGGTTCTTCCCCATAGATCCGAAGACGATTGACTATCTTAGGCTTACGGGCAGATCCCCGGAGCGTATCGATACCGTGGAGAAGTACGCCAAAGAACAGAGGCTCTGGTATGAGGGCGAGGCTGAGTACACCGACATAATGGAATTGGACCTGAGCTCCGTGGAACCGTGCCTGGCTGGGCATAAGAGGCCTCAGGACAGGATACCCCTCAATGAGATGAAGAGCAGGTTCTCTGACGCCCTGAAGGACCTGGGCGTGGAGAAGATCAGATCCCCTGAGGAGGACCGCCTGGGAGACGGTTCGGTTGTGATAGCTTCTATAACCTCGTGCACCAACACCGCCAATCCCTCAGTGATGATGGCCGCCGGGCTCCTGGCGAAGAGGGCCCGTGAGGCAGGACTTACGGTGAATAAGAAGGTGAAGACATCTCTCGCGCCTGGGTCCAGGGTCGTAACGGAGTACCTCTCGAGGTCGGGGCTGCTGCCTTATCTCGAGGAACTGGGCTTCGGAGTATGCGGCTACGGCTGCATGACATGCATAGGGAACAGCGGACCCCTGCCCGACGACGTTTCCAAAGAGATAATCAACGGAAAGTTGGCTGTTGCCGCAATAGCATCAAGCAACAGAAACTTCGAAGGAAGGATCCATCCCCTCGTAAAAGCGAACTATCTTGCATCCCCACCTTTAGTGGTGGCGTTCGCTATAGCCGGTCGTGTGGATATCGACATGGAGAATGAGCCTTTGGGAAAAATCAATGGGAAGGAGGTCTTCCTGAGGGATATATGGCCCTCTGACTCTGAGATCAACGCCATCGTCAGAGAGCACGTAACGTCGAATGCCTTCTCAAAAGAATATGGCAACGTTTTCGAAGGGTCGGACAGATGGAGAGCCGTCCCGGTCAGAGAATCGCCGCTTTTCGATTGGAAAGAGGAGTCGACATACATACGCAACCCTCCATTCTTTGATGACATCTTCGAAGAACCGGGGATCGAGAGCATCAACGGAGCCAGATGCCTTGCGAAATTGGGGGAATCCATAACGACGGACCATATCTCTCCCGCCGGGTCCTTCAGTGAGGATTCGGATGCGGGAAGATACCTCAAATCGAAAGGAGTGGAGAAGAAGGACTTCAACTCCTACGGATCCCGCAGGGCCAACCATGAGGTGATGGTCAGGGGCACCTTCGCCAACATACGCCTGAGGAACCATATTGTCCCGGGGAGCGAGGGCAGCCGCTCCAAGTTCTTCCCTGACGGCTCTGAGGGCACAATATTCGAAACGTCCGTGAAATACTCAGATGATAGGACACCGCTTATCGTCATAGCGGGGAAGGAGTACGGCACCGGAAGCTCTAGGGACTGGGCCGCCAAAGGACCTCTGCTCCTGGGCGTCAAAGCGGTCATCGCAGAATCCTTCGAGAGAATACACAGGTCCAACCTTGTGGGCATGGGCATCGTGCCGTTGCAGTTCCTTAATGGGCAGACGCCTCAGTCGCTGGGACTGGACGGATCAGAGATCTACGATATCGACCTAGAGGGATTGGAACCGAAGGGATACGTCAGAGTGAAGGCTTACAAGAACGGGAAGGTCCTGGAATTTGACACCCTGTGCAGGGCGGACGTTCCGGCAGAGATAGGATATCTTGCGAACGGCGGGATACTCCAGTATGTGCTGAGAAGGATGATGGCCTGACAGAGGTCGGATGGGCTGTACGTCTCACATGCTCCCTGGGATCTGAGATGTACAGCCCGCCGGAACAGGAAATATAGCTGGACAAAGCAACACCTTTTTATCAGGGACGGCATTCCAGTCAAATACGTGGGCCCGTGGGGTAGCTTGGTATCCTTGTGGCTTCGGGAGCCATTGACTCCGGTTCAAATCCGGGCGGGCCCACCTTCCATATCGCCCAGACATCCTTTTTTAACATTACTTGATTCTCACCAGAGTTTTTTAATCCGTTGCTACCCCTCGACACATTCCTACCCTCTCATTATTTCTCTCAAACATAACAAATTAACTTCATTGAATGGAAAAGAATAATCTGGTATCAAATCTGATGTGAAAAAAGAAATTGAATTTGAATTAAAAAGAAGTTGATTCTTGCGAGATGCTAATCACTGAAATTCTCGAACGATCTGTAAGTAGCCTGTATAGCTACATTTTTCTTTATATGCACCTAAACTCTGGTTCATATACTATGTATAAAGGAAGGGTAATTTGCAGTATATCTGCAGCACAGACATATTCCCGAAGTGTTCTGTGTCCAGCGCGGAGAGAAGAAGTACGCGTACACAAGCATATCCTTCTACGAGCCAGGGAAAAGGTATCCGAAGACCGTCAACGAGTATCTCTATGTATTAGATAAAGAGATAAGAAAGATAATCCCCAAGAAAAACAGAGGCAGCTCGCAGAAAATATTGGATGACGACACGCCGGAATATGAGCTGATACTGCCTGACGATCCGCGTTTCGCGGATGTTCCGTAGAACATGATCACGACCGCTCACGCATACTAAGATTCCAGAAGGGCTGCGGACGATATGAATTCGGTGTATCAGACGATCATCGACAAAGCTTACTCGGACTGACGTTGATTCATAGGTCCGCATGAGCGGACCCTGTGTACCTACATGGTTTGAGAATTTCAGTTATGGCGTGTCGCAGCAGATATCCCTCAGAAACTCCGCAGAACGCTGACACTGATTCCCTGCCAAACAGTAAATCCGTCATACGTGTTCCGGTCTCCATGGACCAACAAACCCTGACCAGGGCAACCCTCATTATCGCCGTCCTCGCAATCGTCTGCTCCGCGGCATCCGTGTACATCGCAACGACCAATGAGCCTCCCACACCCGGGGATGAACTTGTCGAAAAATACACCGTGTACTTCGGTCTGAACGATAGCGATGAGACGAATGCTAGGAACTCCCAGAATAGAATCGGCGAGATCGTTGCCGCCGAATGCAACACCGGATACACGACATACCTCGCATCTGGAGGCTCTCTCATTGACGGAATACTCGTGAAGGATGATTACACTGCGGTGTTCGTCATCGTGTTCGTTGAAGAGAAGGATGTCAGAAGCGCCATCGACGCCGTCTGCGAGGAACTCGGACTTAAGGTCGTCCTCCTGGAGAAGCAATACGCGAAAGAGGATCTCATCCTGAAATCCTGATAGAAGATGGGATGGCCCGCCCGCATCACGTTCTCGACGAACGGATGTCCGCGGGCCATCATCAAAACTATTCTCGCTTAAAATCCGGTGACAAGGATTTGGGAATCGGCAACTGTCGCCGCTTCTTCGAATTCTGTCGCCTACCTTTTCACCCCCGGCCGACCCATCGAATTTATCTCCGAGATGACTCTGATGAGCTGGACGATATACTACGGGATGTCTCACTGATCCCGCTGTGGTCCAAATCGTGCATATGGCCCGTTACTTTCCATATATTTTGATTAATAGTAAGCAAATCGGATACATGCGCATAATATGCTGAAACTCCGGCCTCTGTTTTTGAGAAGGGTCGAAAAGGAGAACGACGGCAGGAACCCCGATTGGACAGTCGGTGATCTCGATGTCGATGGTCGCACTATCCCTTCCGTATACGGGGTTTCGTCCCGGGATCAATGCCCGATCTGTCCCCCCAAACGGTGATCCCGGATATGTCCAATGGCATATCTCCCACTCTGAACATCGGATCCTTATCCTCAGACCTTTGCCTTCTGTAATCCTTCAGCGCTTCCGCTATGTATCCTCTCAGAAGAAGCACTGCGGTCATGTTGCTTATCCCCAGTATCGCCATGAACACGTCCGCCAGGCTCCAAATCAGACCTGCCGGCGCAAGGCTTGCGATGAAGACCGTGGAGATTATGACGATCTTCAGCAGCTTGGAGTAGACCGGTTTGTTGGACAGGAACTTCACATTCGCCTCGCAGAGGGAGAATGAGCTGACGATGCTTGCAAGAACGAAAAGCAGTATGAATATCGCCAATGCCGCCGCGGAGTACTGACCCAGAGGGCCCGTGCTCAATGCCTCCGCCACCAGCGGCACTCCGCCCTCCTGGCCCGCCGAGGTCACCAGTTGCGGTACCGTCAGTATGACGAATGCCGTCCCGGTGCATATGAGGGTGTCCATGAAAACGCCGAAGCTCTGAACCAGACCCTGCTCCACCGGGTGTCCCACATCAGCAGCCGATGATACGTTCGGTACGGAACCTATGCCCGCCTCGTTGGAGAACACCCCCCTCTTGAGGCCCCACAGAACAGCAGCGCCCAGCGTTCCGCCGAGTATGCTGTCCATACCGAATGCTCCTTCGAATATCATGACGACGGCATCGTCCAAGAACCTCCAGTTCGATACTATCGTTGCGATGACCACGATAAACCACAGCATCGCCATGGCGGGGACCATCTTCGCAGAGGCCCTGGCAACACCTTTGATCCCCCGATACATTATGAGGGCGGCGACCGTTGCGAGTATCACCGCGAAGAGGATGTCGTTGCCGTCGAAGGGGAATGCGGTAACGAAGGCGCTGTTGGCGCTGGTGGCCTGTATCCCTATGAAACCCACTGAATATGTGGCGATCAGCAGTACGGAGATGAAGGCGGCGAACCGGGGGCTCTTGAGACCGTCCCTTATGTAGTACGCCGGGCCGCCGTGGAACAGACCGTCCGGTTTCTTCTCCTTGAATATCTGACCGAGGGTGCACTCGGCGAAGCAGCTGGCCCCGCCTATCAGCGCGAATATCCAGAGCCAGAATATCGCTCCGGCGCCGCCCATGATGATGGCTATGGCGACCCCCGCGATGTTGCCTATGCCTATGCGGGCGCCGACACCCACCCAGAAGGCCTCCGAGGATGTCACCGCCCTGGCGCTGGTCTTCCTAGATCCGAAAAGCGAGAGCCTCAGGGATTCAACGAAATGGGTCAATTGGACCCCTTTAGAGCTGAACGTCAGATAGATCCCGCCGCCGATGATCAGGACGAATGCTATGTACCAGATGTTCTCATCGACGATCCCGATTATTCCCTGGAGCGATTCGGTAAGCGACATTGTATCCTTTTCGATCGTCGGGCCCCTTCCTCCCGCTTCCCGAGGGGGTCCGTTCCCGAACAGTCAGCCGAACACGGGCCTGATGCAATAAGTAATTACTCCATTCCCTGTCCAGGGGGATCATCCCCGGCCTGAATAGGTCTGACTTTATTCGAAGACTATCTCCGCATCCCTGGGTATTCCCATGTCTCCGGCGACCTCCAGAGCTTTCATCATGGCGCACGGGACGGGACAGGCGGCATGTGGAAGGCTCTTTGTCGCCAGTTTGTATATCTCCGTATCGCTCATGGGCGCCTCCACCTCCCCGTATGGGAACATGGGCTGCAGGCCCCATGACATCTTCAGTATGTGATGGCAGTCGCTCTCGATCTTGAGCGAGACCATCCCCATATCGTCAGCCTGCGCTCTGATGCGGGACGTCATCCCGCAGGTCCCGGCACATACCCTGACGGTGCATTCCTTGGCCATGAGGTAACGTATATGGTTGAGTATTAATCAGCATTACTTCATCTGCGAAGCATACCGTTCCCCTGAAGTATACTGCATACTGCTTAGCTGACATAGATTTATGAGCTGAATATGAAATCTGGGTAAAAGAGGGGGTGAGCGAAAGATGGCATGCGGTAAAGCAGACACAAAGACCTCCGACAAAGCAAAGGATGAGAAACCTGCGAAGAAGTGCGGATGCGGTTGCAAGAAGAAGTAAACCCCAGGCGCCTCAGGGCGCCGTTCTTTTTTTATCTATCTTCTTTATAGAATGTTCTCGGAACCACAGGGAATCTTAGAATCGTCCTCAGGTTGCTCTCTTCCACTCTGCCCGGGTCGGTCATGTATATCTCATGAAGAGGGCCGTCCGCTACGTACTCCCTGTCCTCCATGTAAGAGAGCATCTCCCCTATCGACTCCCTGATGGACCGATAGCTTCCTACGTGCATCTTCTGCACCGATCTCCCCTCCTTGATGTCGATAAGGTAAGCGGAGCTTAGGTCCAATTCTGGATTGTACCTTTCTGCCGAGACCTTCAGAGATTCGAAAAGACTTTCATCCAGGAACTCGGGCTGTCTCACCATCATGGTCCACTCCCACGTCCTCCTGTCCGTTGGGTCGAACGGTGAATCCTTCGCTCCGAAAAGGATTTCCAGGGGCATGACCTCATAATCATGATATTCGTCCGGCTGTGTTCCATCGACAGGACCCATCTTCACCGCATACGACAGAGTGAACAGGATCTCCGCTGCCTCCTGCGCCCTTTCGTTGTCCACTGTTCCTTTCCGGCTGACAGCTATGAATCTCATCCTGGGCACATCCACCTCGGATATGCCGGCCTTAGGCGAGTAGAGATCCTTCCTCTCCTTCCTGAAATCCTTCTTCCTCATTCGTAAATGAATCGGCCCGGCCGATTAAATACGTGGCACATCCTTTATTTCATGTATATCGGGGTCGCTGCAACAGGTTTTTATCAATGGTCAGGAAATCATATCAGAAGAGGGATGGATTTGTTCAAAAGGACCGAAAGTGATGCGGAACGTGACGTGTCCCTCATGATGGAGAACCCGGGCAGGGCCGTGAAGCTGATGGCCATCCCTGTGGGGTTCGCCCTGCTCATTGCACAGATCAACTCCTTCGTCGATGCGACATGGTGCGCTACCTTGGGATCTGATGCTCTTGCCATCATCGGTTTATCCTCGGCGCTTTATCTCATATTGGTGGGAATAGGCGTCGGCATAGGCGTCGGGAGTTCCACCGCCGTAGCAAGGAGATTGGGCCTAGGGGACCGCGACGGGGCAAACTCCAGAGCGTCACATGCCATTGCCCTCATTCTGATGATATCCCTCGTATTGACGCCGACGCTGCTGATATTGCGCAGACCTCTGCTGGCACTCATGGGGGCCGGAGACCTTCTGGACGAAGCGTCCGATTATCTCATACCCATGTTCCTGGGCTCATCGATGATAATGCTCAGCGGGGTCATCGCCGGACTTCTCAGGGCTGAGAATGCCGTCAAGAGGTCCGTGGCCGTATTGGTCACCGGATCCGTCCTTAATCTGATGCTTGACCCCGTTTTCATATTCTATTTTGACATGGGTGTCACAGGCTCCCCTACAGCCACCGTGACGGCCACCGCCATAGCCAACTCCGTAGGGATATACTGGTACCTCAGGAAGAGGATGTATGTGCGCCCATCCCTCCGCGGATTCAGATTCAGGAAGGACCTCCTCGACGACATACTTTACGTCGGGACCCCACAGACTGCTGAGCTTGTGTTCATAAACGCGGTGAACCTTCTCCTGAACTGGTTCGTCATAAACAACGCCGGACCTGAAGGTCTGGCAATCTACACAATGCCATTCATATTCATCAACATGGCCACGATACCTGCGACGGCGGTCGCCACGGCGCTGATACCGATATGCTCTGTGGCATTCGCCCGCAGGGATTATGACAGGGCTTGGGAAGTCTACCACAGCATAGTACGCATCACGATCATCATAGTGATGCTGCTGGGCATCGCCGTGTTCGTCGGCTCAGAGTATCTGATCACGGCTTTCACCTATTCTCCGGATTCTGCGGGCCTGAGGCCGGAGATGGCGAATGCCCTGAGGATATATTGTATGTGCCTGCCCTTCTGGAGCATCATACCTTTGGGATCTGCCATGCTGCAGTCCCTGCGCAAGGCGCAGAAGTCCACGCTGTCCGCGGTGATACGTAATCTTCTGCTGATCGCATTCTACGCTTTCGCATCCTCTTTCTCTCTGGAAGCGATACTCTGGAGCTTCGTTATCGCAGAAGTGATCGGTGGAACAATGATGTATCTCTGGGGGATATGGGCGTTCAAAAGCGAGAAGAGCAGGTACATGGTCCAGGAACCGGTGTCAACTGGCACTTTATGAGAGCGGGCCTCTTAGATGCGGATTCATAGCATAAAGAAACTATTGACCTAAAGGATTGGAAATGCCGCTCTGCCGCGTGAATTCGGCAGAGCGTTTAAGATCTCTCAAAGGATGTTTTGTGTCTCAGCGCCTCCTCAGTATGAAGAACCCTGCTGCCGCCAGTATCGCTGCTGCCGCCACACCCAATCCGATGTAAAGCATCATACCGCCTTCGGGCGCCGGCTCAGGAGCAGGTTCAGCGAGCACGTAAGAGGAGCAATGGGTCAGGCTAAGCGTTACCCAACCGCCCGTCACCACGAGGTCCTTCGCCTTCTCCTCAAGCTGCTTCGTCGTTTCGTTGTAGAAGAACAAAGTCAGCTTAGTGCCGTCCGCATACTTCGTTCCCACGTAGTACTTGAGGGTCGCATTGATGGGCAATTCCCCGCTGGCCGCGAAGTTCAGCACCAATGGGTTCTTCGCGCCTGTTGAGGATATCGCACCGCTGAGATCGCCCTCGGGCGTAACCTCGGATATGCCCGCCTTGAACGTTCCAGCTTCTGATTTATAGTCGCCTTCGAAGGTCCAGGAATATTGAACCTGGCCTTCATCATCAACCACATCCACGGTCAGAGGCTTGTTCCCGAGACTTTGGAACGTGGTGTTATCCAGCACCTCATCAGTGGCATTCCCGGTCACCTGCAGTACAGGTTCATCATCCTGGCTGATAATGTCGCTTATCTCCGTAGAAGAGGGCAGTTCGCTATAGGTAATGATGTTCCATACAGCGTATAGCGTCTCGTCAACGGCCGTAACCGTATACGGTGTCAGCAGCGTTGAGCCACTCGTATGATGTGACCATCCGCCGAACGTATATCCTGCTTTCACAAGGCTGCCGACCTCCGGCAGTGACACGGTCGAATTATAATCGGCAGTGATTGCTGCAGGAACCGAGCCCGTGCCTCCGTTGGCATCGAAGGTTATGGTGTACTGGTTGATGGTCCAGGTAGCCGTGATCTCGATGTCCTCTGCAGGCATGGTCGCCGGTACCGCCGGTGACCATGCTGTGAAGGAGTATCCCATCTTGGTCGGTGCCGTCGGGACCGTTACAGAGGAACCGTAATCCTGGATTATCGGTGCCACGGCGGACCCGTCGGAGACGAAGGTTATGGTGTACTGGTTGACGTTCCACTGGGCTATTACCGTTATATTCTCCGCAAGAATAGTGTTTGGCAGAGCCGGTGACCATCCTGCGAAGGTGTATCCCGTCTTGGTCGGTGCCGTGGGAGGTGTGACTTCAGTACCATAATCCTTATTTATCGACGCTACGGCGGAACCGCCGGCGGAGTCGAAGGTTATGGTGTACTGGTTGACGTCCCAGGTGGCGGTGACCGAGATATCCTCGGCGGGCATGGTCGCCGGCAGGGCCGGGGTCCAGGCGGAGAAGGTGTATCCCGTCTTGGTCGGTGCCGTGGGAGGTGTGACTTCAGTACCATAATCCTTATTTATCGACGCTACGGCGGAACCGCCGGCGGAGTCGAAGGTTATGGTGTACTGGTTGACGTCCCAGGTGGCGGTGACCGAGATATCCTCGGCGGGCATGGTCGCCGGCAGGGCCGGGGTCCAGGCGGAGAAGGTGTATCCCGTCTTGGTCGGTGCCGTGGGAGGTGTGACTTCAGTACCATAATCCTTATTTATCGACGCTACGGCGGAACCGCCGGCGGAGTCGAAGGTTATGGTGTACTGGTTGACCGTCCAAACCGCATACAGAGTGGTATCTCCCAAAGGCATCCTGTACGTTTCTGTGATTACTTCTCCGTCCGCTGTCACGGACCATCCACCGAAGGAGTGCCCAATCTTAACGAGGCTTCCCACTGTCGGCAAGGTCACAACCGAATCATAGTCGTGCGGCGACGAAGGGATCGTGCCCGTGGCTCCGTTGGCATCGAATGACAGAGTGTACTTGTTAACGTCCCACACAGCATACAGCGTAACATTTCCGTCCAGAGTGTAGGGGCTCTCTATTGCCGTTCCGTCAGCGGTCAAAGACCACCCTCCGAAGGTATGCCCCGTCTTAGAAAGGTTTACAAGACTGGGCAAATCCACTTCCAATCCGTAATTCTTGGTTATGGGCGAAGGAACGGTCCCAGCACCTCCGTTGGCATCAAAGGTCAGCGTACACTCATCCAATATCCACGAAGCATACAGCATCTTCCCATCAAAAGGCATTGTGTAGGTTCCTGGTATTACCTCTCCTTCCACCGCCTCAGACCATCCGTTAAAGATGTAACCCGTCTTCGCAAGGCTTCCGGCGCCTGGCAGAGACACGGTCGAATCATAATCGGCAGTGATCGCTGCAGGAACCGAGCCCATGCCTCCGTTGGCATCGAAAGTTATGGTGTACTGGTTGATGGTCCAGGTAGCCGTGATCCCAATGTCCTCTGCAGGCATGGTCGCCGGTACCGCCGGTGACCATCCTGTGAATGAGTATCCTGTCTTGGTCGGAGTATCTGGCAGAGATATGACCGCTCCGACAGCAAATGCCGTTGTAGTCTCGGTGCCGTCAACATTCCAGGTTACATTATACTGTCTCGGCGCCGATGTGTACTGCGCCGTATATGTCACATCCGCAGATACAGACTCTACTTCGGGGGACCATTCGCTGAAGGTGAATACTTCCGTTGCCGTCTTGTATACTGAAACCGTCTTGGTCGGCGTCGTACCATAGTCCAGATGCTCGGTTATGGTCTGAGGGCCGGCCTCTGTGGTCCAGTTCCAGGTTATCTCATACTGGTTGATATTCCATATCGCGTAAAGATAGCCCCCCTCCAAAGGCATGAAGTATGGCGACGTGACCACGTCTCCCTCCAGAGTCTCCCATCCGCCGAAGGTGTGTCCTTCCTTGGACATGTCACCGACACCGGGCAGAGTCACTTCAGAGTTATAATCAGCATAGATGGTGTGGGGTGTGCCCGTAGCTCCGTTAGTGAGGAAGTCCAGCGTATATTTGTTCACAGACCAAACAGCATAAATCGTCGCGTTGCCCGTAATCGTATACGAAGTCGGCAGGATCTCGCCATCAGCATACGCAGACCACCCGAGGAAGGTATATCCTTGTCTCGTCGCTCCGGAGCCCGATGGCAAGGCCACCGTTGTGCCGGTGTACCCGTTTATCTGCGAAACCGTTCCTGTGCCTCCGTTAAGATCAAAGGTCAGCGTCGCCGGGGATGGAGGTATCCATATAGCATATAGTATGTCCCCGCCCAAAGGCATACGGTACGGCAAGGCCACTGCCGTTCCTTCCTCTGTCTCGGACCATCCGCCGAAGGTGTATCCTTCCTTCGACATATCGCCGACACCGGGCAGTGTCACTATCGAATTATAATCATCAGTGATATCAGCAACAGTCCCAGTTGCTCCGTTGGCATCGAAGGTCACGGTGTATGAGTTGATTTCCCACACAGCATAAAGCGTGCCGCCGCCCAAAGGCATACGGTACGGCAAGGCCACTGCCGTTCCTTCCTCTGTCTCGGACCATCCGCCGAAGGTGTATCCTGTCATCTCAAGACCTTCGGCCGAAGGCACCAGCACATCCAGATCATAATCTGCCGTGATCGGAGATGGGGGTATTCCCGCAGCTCCGTTGGCATCAAAGGTCAGGGTGTACTCTTTAACAGTCCATACGGCATAAAGAACTTCCCCGTACAATGGTATGTTATACGGTTGTTTTACCAAAGGCCCATCCGCGGTCTTGGACCAACCAGAGAAATCGTGCCCCGTCTTCGTGAGATCTCCTGCGCCAGGCAAAGTGATGATGGAGCCGTAGTTCTCTGTGATCGATTCAGGAACTTCGCCAGTTGCTCCGTTGGCATTGAATGTCACGGTGTATTGATTGAAATTCCATACAGCATAGAGTATTTTTCCGTCTAAAGGCATAAGATACGGCAGCGTTACCGCAATTCCGTCTGAGGCCTCCGACCATCCTCCGAATGTGAATCCGGACCTTATGAGATCCCCGACCTCAGGCATGGTCACGACAGAGCCGTAGTCCGCTTCTATATCTGGAGGGGATGTGCCCATGGCTCCGTTGACATCGAAGATCACGATGTATGGATTGGCATCCCATACAGCGTAGAGGATTGCGTCTCCCGTGATCACATAAGAGGACAGCACACTCCCGTTAAGATATTCAGACCATCCTTCGAAAGTGTATCCTGCCTTTGTCAACATACTGCCATCCGGCAGATCTAAAAGTGTGCCAGTTCCCTGTTCAACGTTCTGAACTGAACCCATTCCTCCGTTAGTATCGAAGGCTATCGTTGCCTGGGACGGAAGATTCCATATCGCATATAGCGTGCCCCCATCCAAAGGCATACGATACGGCAGGGTCACCGCCGTTCCTTCCTTCGTCTCGGACCATCCGCCGAAGGTGTATCCTTCCTTCGACATATCGCCGACGCCGGGCAGTGTCACGATCGAGTTGAAATCTTGTTCAATTCCCATATGAACGGGGCCCTCGGCTCCGTTGGCATCGAAGTACAGTGTATACTTCAAAGCCGTCCATACGGCATATAATGTGACGTTACCGGTCAGATAGTATGGTTCCGTAACAGGATCCCCATCTGCAGTCTCAGACCATCCGTCAAAGGTATGACCTGTCTTCGTCAATCCTTCGCTTCCCGCCAGAGGAATCTCGTAACCATAGAAGTTCGAGGATCCCGATGGCACTGTTCCGTCTCCTTCGTTCAGATCATATCCATAGAAGTATGTTCTCTGAATCTCATCGAACTGCGCTGTATAGGTCTTATCCTCAGTTACGATACCAACTGCAGGAGTCCATCCTATGAACTCATATTCATATTGCGCATCAGAGGGCTTAGCCGCAATTCCGGGATAAGTAGGCATTACACCGTAATCATACGTTTCTCCAAGGGACAATTCCCCGATTACCCAGGTTATCCAATATGTGTTCGGTTCCCACACAGCATAGAAAGTTACCTCCTCTGTCAGAGCGTAAGGCTCCGTTATCGCTGCTCCGTCCGAGATCAAAGACCAACCGCCGAAGGTGTGACCCGTCTTCGTCAGTCCATCCCCAGGCGCCAGGTCGACAATCGACCCATAATCTCCCGAGCGCCCTAAAGGCGTTACTCCTTCGCCTCCGTTCAGATTATAATCATAATCGTAAACCTGCAGTGTGGGTTCAAAGACCGCTGTATACGTCACATTATCTTCAACAGTATGTATAGCCGGGCTCCATCCTTTGAACTCATACCAATACTGCTCATCAGATTCTTTAGAGGGGTCAGAAAAGACGGGTTCTGTTCCGTAAGGGTACGGTATAACTGTCGATTCCCCCTCGACAATCCAGGTCACATTATAGCTCCTTGTTGTCGAATCGAACACCGCTGTGTATGTAGTATCTCCCGTAACTGATGCGATGGAAGGAGTCCATTCGGAGAATGTGAAATCAAACTCCAAGGTAGAGGCCTTGGTCGGAGTTCCCGAATATACGGGTCCTTCTCCGTAGTCCAAATAGATCACGGTCAGGATTCCTTCAACGTTCCATGTGATTTCATACTGCCTCAGCACGGACTGGAACACTGCAGTGTATGTGACATCCCCCGTAACGGGGTCTAAAGGCTTATCCCATCCGATGAATGAGTATGTGTACTGGGCAGTGGACGCCTTTTCTGGCGTTGGCCCGGAGTAGACTGGTTCCTCCCCAGCATTCAGTTCCTGTGTGTACTGATCACCATCAACATCCCATGTCACAGTGTACGGCCCCGAGAATACGGGATTCCACACCGCATAGAGCGTCACATCCCCCAATATCAGGTAAGTTGAATCCAGGAGATCCCCGTTAACGGTCGCAGACCATCCGATGAACTCGAATCCGCTCTTAGTCAGTCCCTCGCCTGAAGGCAGGGTGATTATATCGCCTGTGCTCTTGTCGGATATCGGATCGACTGTTCCCGTCCCTTCATTGGAATCAAAGGTTACTATCGCAGGGACCGGGTCGTTCCATATCACTTTCAGCGTTACGTCTCCCGTCGGAACGTAACTGCCCTCTATGGCCGGCGCAAATCCAGTTTCTGACCAGCCTCCGAAAACCTTACCCGGATTTGAATAGCCCTCCCAAGACGGGAGATCTATTTCCTCGCCATAGAAGGAGAACGAGGGTATTGAGCTACCTGTGCCTCCATTTGAATCGTAGAACACCACGAATATGTCCACATCCCAAGTGGCAGAGAACGCAGTATCGCTCACGTATCCATTCTCAGCGGTGGACGGAATGACGACCGACTCCGAGTTCAGGTTCCCGCAGACCGCGAAGGCGTATTCGCCTATTACCGCCGTACCCTCATTCAGGACCACGTAGGATAGGGAGATGCAGTGCCCGAAAGCATAGTCATCGATCTGCACCACGGTCCCCGGTACATTGACCGTTTGGAGGCCCATGCAGAATGCGAATGCATTTTCGCCGATATACATCACGCCCGGAGATATAGTCAGTGCCTCAAGCGAGATGCAAGCGGTGAACGAATCCTTCTCGATCACCGTTACGCCCGCAGGTATGGTAGCCGTCTCAAGTGACAGGCAACCATAGAATGCCATCTCCCCTATCCTCTTCACTCCTGAAGGTATATCCGCAGAGGTCATGGATATGCACAGGTAGAAAGCCTGATCTTCGATGCGAACAACGGAGAGCGGCATGCTTACCGAGGTTATTCCGTAGCATTCCGAGAATGCACCATTGCCTATGGCAACGGTACCCTCATGCACCGTGACCGCTCCTTCTTTGCCCGGGGGACACTTCATGAGCACTCCTTCACGGGAGTACAGTACGCCGTCATAAGAGACGAAAGCGCTGTTGCCCGAATCCACATTGATCTCTGCCAGATCCCAGCATCCATCGAAGGCCCCATTCTCGATGTGCCTGACCGTGCTGGGTATGGTTATCGATTCCGCCCTTCCCGGACACTGCAGAAGCGTGGTCATATCCTTGGAATAGAGAGCGTACCCTGTTGATTCGCTCCCTGAATAGTTGGTATTGGCTGTGGAAACGGATATTCCGGACAGCGAATAGCATTCCGAGAAGGCACCGGGGCCAACGAAGGTCACGGTACTGGACAATGAGACCTGTGTAAGGGAATTGCAGCCTCTGAAGGCCTGGTCCCCTATATACCTGGCAATAGGCATGTCGGCCTGCTGCAGGCGTTCACAGTCCGAGAATGCTGAATTCCCTAAATAAACAACAGAAGATATGTCGATCTGTGTCAGAGACCAACAATTCATGAAGGCATAATCTCCGATGTAAGTGACATTTTCAGGGATGGTCACCTGTGAAAGGGAATTACAACCCTGGAATGCCCCCGAGGAGATCGTGTTCACGCCCTCAGGTATATTCACCTGGGCAAGGGATGTGCACCCTGCGAATGCGTTTTGGCCTATGGACACGACACCTTCCGGAATTGTGATCGATTCGAGAGACGAACAACCCTGGAATGCCCATGAGGATATTGAAGTCAGGCCGTCCGGCATCTCTACAGACTCAAGCTTCTCACAATTCATGAACGCAGAATAGCCTATCTCCCTCACAGAGTTGGGAATTGAAACAGACACCAGCTTGGTGCAATTCACGAATGCTGAGTCGGAGATCCTTTCAACACCCTCTGGGATAGTCACTGAGGTTCTGGCACTAGGGCATAAGACCAGATCCGAGCCGTTGGGGCTGTATAGGACCCCGTCGATGTCCTTGCATATCCCGTTGCCTTCGGCCACGGTTATATCCATCAGGCTTGTGCAGCCTTCTATGACACTCGAGTCGATATTCACAATTGTGGAGGACAGATGCACGGACGTAAGGGACGTACAATCCGAGAATGCATAATAGCCTACAGAGATGACCCCTTCCGGCATAATCAATGAATCAATGGCCGAGCACCCGGAGAATGCATAATCGCCTATGTTCTCAACACCGAGAGGTATCGTCACAGCTGTAATGAAAGTACATCCCGCGAAAGCATAGTCCCCTACGGAAGTTGTTCCGCTCATTATCGTTACTTCCCCGGTCTTTCCCGCGGGACATTGGATCAATATCTTTTCATGGGACCCCTCAAGATCTTCACTTATGCGGTTCTCATAGAGAATCCCAGATTCACTCTCATAGATTGCATTTCCGGACCCCACGCTTATGGATGTCAGCTCCGAACATCCTGCGAGGGCCCCTTCTCCTATCTCAGTTACCCCTTCAGGTATATTCACGGAGGTCAAGGCCGTGCCTACAAACGCTTCCGATCCTATCGATATGACGGAAGACGGGATGTTTATCGACGAAAGGGACTCGCAGTATGCGAAGGCCTCAGAACCGATATTTGTTATTCCTTCCGGTAAGGTAATGGAAGTGATATACGAGCAGTCAGAGAACGCATAGTCTCCAATCACGGTAACTCCCTCCGAAATAGTGACGGATGTCAGCCAACTGCATCCTGAGAATGTATCACTGTATATCTCGGATACCGTGCCAGGTATGACAATAGAGGTCAGTGCTGTGTTGTAGAATGCTCCGTAGTCCAGGTATGTAAGACCGACCGGAAGATCCGCTGATACAAGCCTTGTATCATCCGAAAAAGCATAATACCCTATGGATTCCAATGTGCTGGGCATATCGACAGACGTCAACGAACCGCATCTGAAGAATGCATAGTCACCTATTACCTTCACACCTTCAGGCATCACGACAGAGGTAACGAACCCGCAACCTTCGAATGCGCTATCTCCTATGCCGGAAACTCCACTGATCACATTTATCACCCCGGACTTACCGGCAGGGCATAGGATCAGAGTGTCATCGCCAGAAGTGGTTCCTTTCTTGTATAATATTTCATCAACAGAATAGTAGTATATCGATTCGCTCACTTCGATATCGGTAAGATTGATGCAACCATAGAACGTCCAAGGACTTATTTCGTTAACGCTTCCGGGTATCGTTACGGACGTTAGTGACAGGCAGTTAGAGAATGCATAATACCCTATGGATTTAAGGCCCTCGTTGAGTGTCAACGAAGAAATGTTGTGACAACCTTCGAATGCACTATTTTCAAGTGTTTCAACATTCCCCGGTATTGTCACCGACGTTAAGGATGTGCAACCAGAGAATGCACCGTAACCGATAGATGTAACTTTCTCTGGTATAGTCACTGACGTAAGAGATGAGCAACCTTCAAAGGCCCCCATAGAGATAGTCGTAACGTCATTAGGTATCTCGACAGACGATAGAGATGAGCACCCATAGAATGCATAATTTCCGATAGAAGTGACACTACTTGGGATCGTCACGGATGTGAGAGATGTACAACTTCTGAATGCATAACTTCCGATAGAATTGACACCGCTTGGGATCGTCACGGATGTGAGAGATGTACAACCGGAGAATGCCCCATCTCGTATAGATGTAACACCTTCAGGTATGATCACCGGCCCGGTCTTGCTTACCAAGCAGAAGATCAATTTGCTATCCTTCGAATAAACTATGTCGTTGTCACTAGTGAAATAATCATTGGATGAATCCACGTCTACCGTTGTCAGGCTGGTACATCCTGTGAAAATATAGTAGCCCAAAGTGTTCACGTTGCTGGGTATCGTTATCGAAGTCAATGACGAGCAACCAGAGAATGCATAATTTCCGATATACCCAACACTGTCGGGTATCGTGACGGATGTTAGGGACGAGCAATCGAAGAACATTCCCACAGAAATATTCTCGATATTATTGGACATCGTAACGGAAGTGAGGGATGTGCAACCTTTGAATGCATAATCTCCGACAGAAGTAACGCTATCGGGTATCGTGACGGATGTTAGGGACGAGCAATTGTAGAAAGCATAGTCGTCAATGGAAGTAACAGGATATTCCGCATCGGAGAAAATACTAGAGGGGATAATTATCGAATTCTTATATTGGCCTTCATAAGACAAGCCCGTAACCATTGCTTCGCCGGAAGAAACCTCGTACGTCAGGTCTCCGTTGGAAAACTCAGCAGAGGTCTGATCTGCACTGTCCGACATCAGTACATACGAGGATAGCAGAACCGCTGCCACTGCGACCATCAATACCGCTTTCCTCTTCGTTATCAGGCGTGTGAACTGGGCAACCATAAAAGGCTCACAGTTGAAGATTACAATGACGGTTATATAATCGTTGCCAAAACGTCTTATAATTATTTTAAAAATAAATAAGTATATCTTCAAAGAGGCTAGGGCTCTAAAGTACCTTGACAAACCGTATCTAATTTACCGACCAATGGAAATAACAAAAGCATAAAATACCTCATCCTTTAAGTTGAGCAAACGTACTTAAAGAGACCAGATTTCCAACAAATAAGACAAAAATTCGCCCCCTGTTCTTACGCGATATGAATAGGCCCCTCCGATCAGATTCATACTAACTACAGCTTTCCATCCGCTTATTCTTCTCAATTTTAAAGACAGAACACAAAGAAGGATGTAGTGTTCCTCGCAACGGACGAGAAAAGAGCATTACACGAATTATGTTGAAGAATATATCATGAATCGCGAAAAAACGGCATGTGTAATCATTTTTTACATATCTATAAATCTGCGGATTCCCAATAATCTCGATGGATGGGAAGCGAAAGCTCTGCGCACATAGTTTCTAGTGTATTGGCCGATCCCCGGAAGGCTGTCACAGCCTCGGCTCTGCCTATAGCCATAGCACTTCTCATATCTCAGATCAACTCCTTCGTCGACGCGGTATGGTGCTCCGCTCTGGGTCCGGCTGCCCTTTCCGTCATAGGTCTGTCAGCCGTACTGTATCTGATGATCGTCGGTATCGGCAACGGCATAGGTGCCGGAGCGTCTGTGGCAGTGGCAAGGCATCTTGGGATGGGCGACAGACCAGGGGCTAATCAGCTAGCGGCTCAGGCTATCCTCCTGATAGCGGTCATCGCTGCCATCATCTCTCCCATTCTCCTGTTCGTCAGAATACCGCTGCTGTCAGCCATGGGCGCAGGGCCTCTGATCAACACTGCGTCAAACTACGTGATACCTTTCTTCGTCGGCGCCGTCGTGATAATGCTCAACGGCGTGGTGGCCGGTCTGCTCAGGGCGGAAGGAGCCAACAAGAAGGCCATGTTCGTACTTGTGACCGGATCGGTCTTCAACCTCATCCTGGACCCTGTTTTCATATTCACTTTGGGCATGGGGGTCACCGGGTCCCCGGTGGCAACAGTACTTGCCACAGGGATCGCCAGCATGGTCGGGGTCTATTGGTACATGAGCGGCAGGACATATGTGCGCCCCGTCTTCGGAAGGCTCAGGAAGCACCTCTTGGAGAACATCATGGTAGTGGGCTTTCCCCAGACCGCGGAGCTGTGCATAATCGCGGGGATGAATCTCCTGCTTAACCTGTTCATAATCCGCGGCGGAGGACCGGACGGCCTGGCAGTCTACAGCATGATGGGGATATTCATATCAATGGCCACCATTCCTGCGGCCGCATACGCATCCGCCCTTATGATCGCTTCTACGGTGATACTCACCAAAAAGGACTACAAGAAGGCCTGGTTCGTCCACTGGCGGACAATGGTCGTCGTCATGACCATCACGATAACGACGGCTGTCCTGGTATTCTTCACGGCGGAAGAGCTGGTTCTGGCGTTCACATATTCAGAGAGAACGGCTCACCTCAGGCCGGAAATGGTCAGGGCCCTCAGGATATTCATAACATTCACGCCCATGTACATACTGATACCTCTCGGGTCCTCGTTATTGCAGACCCTGCGCAAGGTGCACGTATCCGCTACTTCATCGGCGATGCGCAAGCTTTTCACACTTGCCGTGTACGCGGTCGCTTCAACCGTATCCCTGGAAGCAATGTATTGGGGATACTGGACGAGCGAAGTGATCGGAGGGATAATGATGTACTCTCTAGGCCTCTACTTCTTTTTCAAGATCAAAAGGGCGCATGAGACAGAAACCGCGATCCCTGCGAATGCGGAAGCAAGATGCGACAGGAAGTACGTCTTCCGCGACAACGGATGCTCGGCCCCTCACGATAAGCTGCAGGTCGTTCCGGCAGGATTATCCTCCGACGAATCGAAATCTGTCTGTACGCCGATCGCGATCACCGATGCGCCCTGCCTTCCCGAAAACACAGTCCTCGCAGACGCAGCTCCGACGGAGGAAACGGCGGAGCCGAAAACACCGGCCTGATCGGATTCAGCTTTTCTTCCTTGAGAACAGGAATCTCCTGATCGTGCCTATCTTCTCTTTCCCGTCCCCGAAGAAGGAGGTCACTATATCCTTCTGGAGCTTCGTGCTCTCTTCGGTATAGGGCATCCACCATGCATCCTTCCCGGTGCCTTTGTCCACATGCACATGATGCATGCGCATCATCTGCCTGAACCCTTCCTCAGAGTGCGTCACCCCGAATCCGCTCTCATCGCTGCCTCCCCAGGGTGTTGCCGGCAAGCCGTAAGTATAGATCGCATTGTTCACGACCACAGTACCTGATCTCAAACTTGATGCTACCCTTCTGCCTTTATCGATGTTACGGGTCCAAACGGAACCTGCAAGAGCGAATTCGGTGCTGTCCGCCAGTCGGATTGCTTCTTTCTCATCAGAGAACGGGAACAGATTCACTATGGGCCCGAAGACCTCTTCGCCCACAGATCCTGCGTCCTTGGGTACACCGACGATTATGGTAGGCTCGAAGAAGGTTCCGGTAAGATCGGGATTCCTCCTTCCCCCAACAACGGCCCTTCCGCCTTCAGATATCATCCTGGCACATAACGATTCCATTTTAGATACTGCTTCCTCGTTTATCATCGGCCCCACGGAAACGCCCGGGTCCCCCCATCCGTTACCCTGTCTGAGCTCTGATGCTTTGATCTTCATAAGTGCCAGGAATCTTTCGAACGAGCCTTCCTGAACATATATCCTCCTTAATCCGACGCATACCTGTCCTGAATTGACGAATGATGCCCAAACAGCGCATTCCGCCGCCCTCTCCAGATCGGCATCGTCGAACACGATCATCGCATCCTTTCCTCCCAGTTCCAGCGTCACAGGCGTAAGATTGGCAGCCGCCGAGCGCATCACATCCCTGCCTGTCTCCGTGCTCCCTGTGAACACTATCCTGTTAACTCCCGGAGAAGCCGCCAGGGCTCTGCTGGTCCCCGGTCCGTGGATTGCGATTACCAGATCCTCAGGGAAGCCTGATTCCTTGAACAGATCGGATATCAGCTGTCCGGTCAATGGCGTTTCGCTTGATGGCTTCAGTATAACAGAGTTCCCAGCTGCCACTGCAGCCACGATCTGCGTGAAAGGTATCGCCAACGGAAAATTGAAAGGAGAGATGACCGCGACAACACCTAAGGGAAGGTATTCCACATATGATCTCCGCCTCATTGCCTTCATCATCAGCCCCATGGGGCCCTGGTTCACTTTCTGTCTGAATCTGAATTTCTTGACCAGAGATTCATGATAAGCTGCAGATGCCGCGGATGTCAGCAGCTCGGTGTTATAGCATTCGGCCTTCGGTTTGCCCGTGTCCTTATGAACGGTCTCCGCAACGCGGTCCGCCTCACTGGTCATCCGCAATCTTAGATTCTTGATAAGAACAGCCCTCTCACGGGGCGGGACACGGGCCCAAATCTCTTGCACGGCCCTGCTTCTCTCTAATATGCGGGGAATTTCCGAGGGGTCTGTCGTCTCCACAGACCCAGATTCCTTCAGCGTGGCCGGGTTCAGCGATTTGAGAACTGTCATGTGGGGCTTGAATGCATCATCCTAATGAATATGTTGTGGAAAAACAATTATCGGATGCGTGCCATGAACACAACGTGATAGTCTATTACACGGGCACAGGGAATAGCCTGCAGGTCGCTTTGGCCCTGAAGGAAAGGCTGGGAGGAGATTTGGTATCCGCCGCCGATCTTACAAGAGGAGAGTGCAGATTGGAGCACGACGGGATCGTCGGGATTGTATGCCCTGTGCACTTCTACGGCCTTCCCGTGACCATCGTGGACCTTCTCTCCCGCATCTCCTTTATAAACGGAACCCCTGAGATATTCCTGGTACTGACCTGCGGGACATTCACAAGCAGGGCTGACTTCGAGGCAGAAGAGCTCCTTTCCTCCAGGAACCTGAAACTGGATTACGTGTTCTCCGTCAAGATGCCCGAAAATTATACCCCGCTGTTCAGAGTGCCTCCTCAGAAGAAGATTGACGAACTTCTCTCATGCGTGGATGGGAAAGCGGAAGAGATAGCTTCGATAATCCAAAGAAAGAGCAAAGGGAATCAAAACAACAACAAAGGCCTCGGATTCATGACCTGGATCGCCCGGAGGTACTTCATCAGAGGAAGAAGGACATCCAAATTCAGACTCAACAATAAATGCACCGGATGCGGCCTATGTGCCAGGATCTGCCCGACAGATGCCATAGAGATAAGGGACGGCAAGGCGGCCTGGGTAAAAGACCGTTGCGACCTGTGCCTCGCCTGCCTGCACAGATGCCCGTTCTGGGCTATAGAAAGGGGAAGACTGACACGCAGGAAACGCTATGTCAACCCCGTCTTTGATGAATTCCGCTAAATACGAACTGAGAGATGATGTATATCATGGACCTTTCCGGAAAGAACGTCGTCCTCACCGGGGCCAACAGCGGCATAGGGATGGAGATGCTGAAAATTCTGCTCTCCAGAGGCAGTAGGGTCCTCGCAGCCGATCTCAGATCCGATGCAATAGAATCATTGGGAAACCCGAACACAATACCTTTTGTATGCGATATCTCCTCAAAAGAAGGTGTCGACCTGCTTTTTGAGAAGGCACGGGAAGCGTTCGGAAACATAGATGTATTCATAGCAAACGCAGGGTTCGCCTATTATGAGATAATCGATTATGAGAACTGGGACAGGGTACGGAGGATATTCGATACTAATGCCGTATCTCCGATATACTCCTATCAGAAATTCGTCAGACGCCTTGAAGGGAGAGAGGGCACCTTCGCCATAACCTGTTCGGGAATCGGCATACTAGGCATGCCGGGGTATGCATTGTACGGGTCCACGAAATTCGCCCTCAACGGGTTCCAGGAATCGCTGCGCCTGGAAAAGCCGGATAACGTCCGGCTTACTGTGCTATATCCTGTGGCCGTGAACACGGATTTCTTCAGGTCTGCTTCGGAAACGGAGTTCGAGAGGCCTTACCCCGTACAGGAACCTGATCTCGTGGCAAGAAAGATGATAGAGGGCATCGAGAAGAACAGGAAGAAGGTCTTCCCCAGCAGGCTCTTCCGGCTCGCTCTGATACTATTCGTCCTCATACCTCCGATAAAAAAGGCTTACTGGCGATCTGAGAGGAAGAAGCTTGACAGATTCCTGAAGAAGACGGGCAGGGAGATCTGAGCCTGCGTTCAGCATATAAACGACTTACGTAATGACGTCCTCATGGCAACCAAAGCGAACGCCGCACACATATTGGTCGGTTCCGAGAAGGACGCTCAGAAGATAATGGAAAGGATAGGGAAAGGAGAGGACTTCGCCGAATTGGCCAAGAGATTCTCCAAATGCCCGTCCAAGAATAAGGGAGGGGACCTCGGATGGTTCTCCAAAGGTCAGATGGTAAAGGAGTTTGAGGACGCCGCCTTCGCAGCCAAGAAAGGCGATGTGGTCGGTCCCGTGAAGACAGAGTTCGGCTGGCACATCATATCCGTAAAGGATCTGAAGTGATCAGACATCCCAAGCCTGTTTCAGGTCCGAGTAGTAGGATGTCTTCTCCATAGGCCTGAACTGCTTGGGCTTCCCTACGGCGGATACCTTCACATGAGTCTCGAGCAGAGCATCGGCTCCGTAACCGGAGCCGAACTCGTACTTCCTGTCGATCCTCTCTATCTCCAACTTAGGATTCTCCGCCCCTTCTGAGATTACCATATCCAACAGGATCTCCGATGCTTTCTTCTCGGCGTAATCAACTGCCTCTGTGACCGTTTCGAATTCCATTCTGCCGAATGGCGCGAAAAGGAAGCACTTCGGATCATTGACCGCATTCTCTCCGGGCTTCGGCCTTATCAGGATGTCCATGGATTCCACGATGCTCCCGGTTATAGCTCCCACCGCATTGCCTACCTCTGCGTACTTGGGAAGTATCAGCTCGCAGTCGAACTTCTCCGCCACCTGAGGATAGTATGCCGCCACCGGCGCCCCTATGCCTATTATCGGCTTGTTGAGAGTTATCCTGCATGAATAGTCCAAACCGAATCTCCCCTTGATCGCCTTTGTCATCAGGTCCTTGCCTATGGTGTCCGGCTCGAATGTGCCAGTCTCCTCGAAGAACAGCTCTTTCAGAAGTTCTGAGGCCAGCTTGTCTATTACCTCTTGCTTCCCGAAGGCAACGAACTCCTCCGTGCTCATCCCGAGCTTCTTGGCCTGATGCTGGACCCCGTACATGGATGCCTGCCTGTTGTATTCCACGTAGCTTCCCTCTGCATGAAGGATGTCCGTGGGTGTGACGCCAATGCGCTGAACAACACCTGCCTCCTCCATCTTCGTTATGTTGAATATGAACGGGTGTATACCGAGAGCATCCCCTGCCTCTTTCAGAGAGAAGGGCTCTTTTCTGATGTATTCCAGCAGTTTCCTGTCCTCTTCCGAGAGCGCTATGCCTCTCGGATCCTTGAGTCTGATGAAGAACTCCACATCCTGCACTATGCTCTTGGAGTCCATGCTCTCCGGAGTCGGCCTGGACTTCCTCTCCGCCACCTCTTTGAGCCTTTCCTCCAACTGTGGCCATTTGGATGCGGCTATGCAGAGCGGCATTACTCTGAGAGCGGTAAGTAAGAACTTGTCACCATTGACGATGATCCTGCTGTCCCCTCCCAGCCCTGACGTAGCTATCTCCGCCGCGAGAACGTGGGTCCTCCTTCCGCCTATTATGGCTCCCTTCTCCTCCAGGCGCGGGTTGCCCTTCCTGAGTATGCCTATATCCGTCGTCGTACCGCCCATGTCCATGACGATGGCGTCCTCTCTTCCTGTAAGTATCTTGGCCCCTATGAGGCTGGCCGCAGGCCCGGAGAGTATTGTCTCGATCGGCCTTTCCAAGGCTATCTTCTCACTCATCAGAGACCCGTCGCCCTTGACTATCATCAGCGGTGCACCGGTTCCCCTGTCGCCCATCACCTGCTTGACCGATTCTATCAGATCCTCGATTATCGGTATCAGCCTGGCGTTCATTATGCACGTTACAGTCCTCTCGTTGAACCCCAGATTCGAGGACAGCTCATGACCGCAGACCACCGGCACATCCAGGATCTCCTTCGCAAGGGCCTTCACCCTCTGCTCGTGATCCGGATTCCTCACGCTGAGATATGACGCTATTGCAAGCCCGTCTATCTTCCCGTGAACGGACCTCAGGAATTCCGCCGCAGCCTCCTCATCAAGGGGCTCGCTCTCCTTTCCTGAAAGTGTATGGCCGCCCGATATGCTGACGTATTCGTCCACAGGTATGGACTTGTCAAAATCCCTGCCTATGGCGATCAGTCCGACGCTGCATCCCTTGCCCTCCACTATGGAATTCGTCGCCAGCGTCGATGACATGGAGATCAGTCTTACGTTGTCCAGAAGCTTCTGGTCTAATTTGTCTATGGACTCTTTTATGCCTTTGGAGAGGTCGTCCCTTGTTGTCAGGGACTTCGCCTTGCTGAGCACCTCACCCGTTGAGAAATCCATTATCACTGAGTCTGTGTATGTACCGCCTGTATCCAGGCCAAGTCCGAGATTCATTGGTTCACCTCTTGTGAGCATATCCCATATCGTTGTTGTACTTGGTCACTATCCGACCTATGTGCTCTGAAAGATTCCGTTGCTGGTAATCATTGCTTACCTGCGGCGTATCTGTCATGAAGAACTCCGAATCGCATTTGGAGCATCTGAGCTTAGGGCAGTTGTTATTGGCCTCCGAGCAGCCCTGACAGGCTATGGCTCTTGCGTACATCATCGAGAATTCGAATCCGCACTCGGGACACCTGAACTTCTTCAGCGCCGCCGTGGTGTTGTATGAGAAACCTTTCGCCCGCATAGCCTCGTAGAATCCATCGACCATTGATATCCTGCCTCTTGCTCATTATGAAAAATGTTTGGAAAGGGTTTGGAATGGGTTTCAGTTCAGACGTCCCTCTTTCTTCGTCACATCGACTACAGCTTTGATGTTCTCAAGCTTCGTGTTGATGTCCGGAGGTACCTCGCAGCCACTGGCTATGCAGTATCTGCTGTTGAGGCCTCTCTTGCAGAGAGCAGTCTTCACCTCGTGGCAGAGATCTGACGTGACCTTGGATATCTTTTCAACAGTGCCCCTTATGAAAAGCTGCGGATCGATCTGGCCACCTACGAGGCAGTTGTCTGCGTAGCCTTTCTCGATGACCTCTGAAGCGGACGGGGACCCGGGTATGAGCGGGTAGTACGCCATCGAGTATATCGCCGGCTTGAACTTCTTTATCTGAGTATCCAGGTGCGGAAGGTCAGCGCAGTTGTGTATGGCCAGTGCCATGCCGTTCTCCCCTGTCAGCTTGTTCAGCTTCTGGGCGTAAGGTGACTCGAACTCCCCATACTCTGCATCTCCGAGACAGGAGTAGTTGGCCCACAGATAGTCCCAGCAGAGGCCGTTACATCCTGTGGTCCCGAATGCTTTGACCATCTCGGCGTCGTAGTCTGTGATCACCTTCAGCGCTTTGTGTATCGCGGACGGGTCTGTGAACATGTCCATGAACATCCTCTCGGCCCCTGCGGTCTGAGAGAGAGCCAGAAGCGGCCCCTCCAAGAAACCGGCCGTTATGACCTGACCTGCCAGAGCCTTGGAGAACAACCTTGTTCCTTCTATGAGAACTCCCGATCTCCCCTTCTTTATGTCGGGGACCTCGAACTTCTCATAATCCTCAAGGCTGTTCACTATGTGCTTGTCAACGAACGGCGTATTCTGCTCGTCCATCCTGACATGAGCACCCAGATCTCCGGCCATAACTGAGAGGTCCATCAGTCCGATGGCCATGTCGAAATCGAAGTACTTCTGACCTTCTATGAACGCCTGCGCGAAAAGCTTAGGGTCGTGGCACCAGTCACGGTACGAAACGCCTTTACCTCCGTTCAAGAGCTTTCTGTTGACACCGCAGGCAATGGGATAGACGGGCAGCCTGTCCGCTTTCTCATTGGTGATAGCGGCCATAACACGCTCTACATGTGTCATTCCATCTGTCATTTCAATCACACCGCCTTTTTGAGCCATGCAACGCAGTCCTGTGCGTTGGAATCCCTGTGGTCCGCACCGATCTCCTTGGCGAACGCCGGGGATGTAGGCGGACCGCCTATGCACACTTTGACCTTAGAGCGGTATCCGCTTTCCACAAGACCGTCCACGACGTCCTTCATCCCGTCCATCGTCGGCGTCATGAGTGTGCTGAGCGCCACGATCTTCACTTTCTCTTTCTCCGCCGTGCTCACGATCTTCTCTGTCGGAACATCCTTCCCGAGATCTATGCAGTCGTAACCGCCGGCGGTCAGCATGGTCTTGACTATGTTCTTGCCTATGTCGTGAACATCTCCCTCAACGACAGCGACAGTACATTTTGTCATATTATCCGCCTGCGCTTTCGGTATTGCGGGCAGAAGTATGTCCAGACCTGCGTACATCGTGTGGGCTGACATCAGGACCTGGGGCAGGTACACCTGGTGGGCCGCATATCTGTCTCCTACAATGGACATTCCTTTGACGAGCCCTTCGTTGATGGCGGTAAGAGCCTCCATTTTGGCTGCCAATGCCTCTTTTGCCCCGGCTTTGGCCTGGTCGATCTTTCCCGTAACCACGGCATCACTCAATTTGTTGAGTATCTCTTCTTTTGACAAACAAACCCTCCTATGCGTTTGGTACGCTAGGCGGTCATATTCCGTAATAACTATTAATACGGAAAACATGGATGGATGAATAATCCAAATATTTTTAGACGTATTACTATATTATTTGTCAAAACATTTTTATATTGAAAACTGAAAATGATATTATGACTTTTATTGTTGTAGCAGAAAAATATGAATTTAATGTTCCTTAAGAATGTCAATATATAAACCTTGTTTAATAAAAAGGAATTTTCAACAAGTAAATATAGAACAATACGCATCCAACACAGCATATGGCGGGAGGCGATGCTTTGGAATTCAAGGAATATATCGTCGATCTCAATGCGGACTGCGTCTGCGGCTGCATGAAAGGCGACCGTTTTCACAAGATCTTCCATTTTCCAAACGATTACGGCGCATCCGTTGTCAACAATCCGAAAAAGGAGGGATTCGACAAGAAAGGCTATCGGGTCCTCGTCTTGAGATTTTCCGGATATGATACATACAGAGTGGTGAGCATGCCCTTGCTCGATTCCTCGCTTCTCGAATGTGAGGATTGGAACGAAGTCGTGAGAGCACTGACGCAGATAAAGGACCTGTGAAATCAATGAGAGAAGGATTCATCTATCCGTTCACAGCCATAGTTGGCCAGGATGAAATGAAGTTAGCGCTTATACTCAATGTGATAAACCCGACCATAGGGGGCGTATTGGTAAGAGGGGAGAAGGGGACTGCGAAATCCACGGCGGTGAGAGCTCTGGCAGACTTGTTGCCAGATAAGAAGGTTCACGATTGCCCCTTCCGATGCCGACCCGGGAGGATCGAGAACCTGTGCCCCTACTGCGCTGAGAGAACAAGCAAAGGGGATGCTCCTAACCTGATTACCGCCAGAATGGAAGTTGTGGAACTTCCCCTGAGCTCCACGGAGGACCGGGTGGCCGGGACACTGGATCTTGAACACGCCATCAAGACCGGAACTAAGAGATTCGAACCTGGTGTGCTGGCGAAAGCGAACGGCAACATTCTCTACATAGATGAAGTGAACCTATTGGACGATCACATAGTGGACCTCCTTCTGGACTCGGCCGCGATGGGCAAGAATTACGTTGAGAGAGAAGGTGTATCCTTCACGCACCCTTCCAAATTCATACTCGTAGGAACGATGAACCCGGAGGAGGGCGACCTCAGGCCCCAGCTTCTGGACAGATTCGGCATGGCCTCGGACGTCAAAAGCGAGAAGGATGTAGAATCACGCGTAGAGGTCATCAGACGCAGGCTGGACTTCGACAGGGACCCGGGATCGTTCGCAAAGAAATATGAGGCTGAGCAGAATGAAATGAAGGAAAGGATACTGAGCGCAGAAAGACTCATGGAGAGCATGTCCGTAGAAGATGACGCGCTCAAGATGGCTGTCGAGGCCTCCCTGTACTTCGGCGTGGACGGACACAGAGCCGATATAACTCTGATAAAGGCGGCCTCCGCCTATGCTGCGTTCTACGGGCGCGATACGACCACCAAAGAAGACGTGGCGAGCATAGCCAACCTGGTACTCACCCATCGCATGAGGCGTACTCCTTTCCAGGAATCGACCATAGATGCGGAGGAGCTGAGCAATTGGCTGAAGAACGTTTGAATGGCTCATTCTCCTACTCCGCCATATTGGGAATGGATCTTGCCAAGGATGCACTGGCTGTTGCCCTGGTCTCTCCGGAGATAAAGACAGTGCTGATACGCGGCGTATCAGGATCGGCGAAGACAACTTTAGTGAGATCCGTTCCCGGAACATTCGGCAAGCACTTGGTGAATATCCCCCCGAATACGAACGAGTCACAGATATTCGGCGGCATAGATCTCGAGAAGACTGTTGTCGAGGGAAGAAGACATTTCTCAGAGGGGCTCATAACCCGAGCGAACGGAGGGTTATTGCACGCGGACGACGTGAATCTCATGTACAGGCCTGTCCTGAACTCCATTCTTGAGTCTGTGATAAACGGCAAAGTGCTGGTGGAGAGAGACGGCATTTCCTCTGACTACTCATGCGACACTAAATTCCTGGCTACGATGAATATATCCGAATCGGAGCTGGACAGTCACATTCTGGATAAATTCGACATATGTATAGGTCTGGAGGCCATAGGCAATGAGGAGACCAGGTACGAGATCGTCAGAAGAAGGATATCTTACGATACCGACCCAGAATCATTCTGTGAAGCATATGCCGCTCAGAATGAGAAGATTTATGAAAAGGTCACCAAAGCCAAGGAAAGACTGGAATTCGTATCCCTGAGCGAGGATATACTCCAGCTTATAGGAGCAGTGTGCTCAGAGTTAGGAGTGGAAGGGCACAGAGGAGACCTGGCCGTCGCAAACGCTTCCAGAGCGATAGCTGCTCTGGACGGGAGGGACAATGTCGGTCCGGAGGATGTGAAGAAGGCAGCCAGGATCTGCCTCAGCCACAGGGTCTCTGAGATACCTTCGGAACGCAAGAGCTCCTCTGACCCTGGGAAGAAAGACTCTGAGAACAAAGAGATGGGGCCGTCTGCAGAGGACAGCGGTCCCGGCAATGAATCAGCCAGGAATGATACGGATTCATCGGGAGAGGAGCGCGGGGACAGGGTTTTCGGCATGGAGGGCACGTTCAACGTGATCGATTTCGTGTCATCCGGGAACATGGTTTGCAAAGGACGCACACGCTGCTTCGGGAAAAGGGGGGACTCCTCAAAGGGGACGAGGTCCGGCAGATACATCGCATCTGCGGTTCCCACTTCCAAGACCACGGACGTAGCCATCGATGCCAGTCTGAGAGTGGCCGCGCCCTACCAGAGGACCCGGAGAAGAGAGGGCGTCGCCCTGGTTGTGGAACCTTCAGACCTCAGGCAGAAGATAAGAGAGAAGAAAAGCGGTACGGCGATATTATTCCTTGTCGATTCCAGCGGGTCCATGGGCGCCCGGCGCAGAATGGTCGCCGTGAAAGGAGCCGTGTTCGCGCTTCTTCAGGAATCCTACAAGAACAGAGACAAGGTAGCGTTGATCTCGTTCAGGAAGGAAACCGCCGAGGTGCTCCTCCCTTTCACCAAGAGCGTTGATTTCGCATACAGCAAACTCAAGGAGATGCCTACTGGAGGAGGGACGCCCCTGGCGGCCGCTATACTGAAAGCTTATCAGGAAGTCCATAAAGAGCTCAAGGCCAATCCTGGAGTCAGATGCTATATAATACTGGCAACAGACGGAAGGGGCAATGTCCCCATGTCCGGAGGCGACGCCCGCCAGGACGCTCTCAAAGCTGCTTCCTTCGTAGGGTCCTCGGGCTGTGGAACATGGATCGTGGCCGACACCGGCACGGGATTCCCGCACACGGACGACGCGCTCAGGGTGTGCGAGCGCATGAACGGAGTATATCTGAAATTGGACCGTCTTAGCGGGGACGATCTCGCCGGGAGAATAAAGATACTGACGGAGGCAGGCAGATGAGGATAGTCAACCTGCTTTGCGATGCCCAGGATAACGGACTTAGCATCAGAGCGACTGAGCGCCTGAGTTCCGAGGGCATTGACGTGGATATTTGGCAGTACGGCATATCCGATCTCGATTCTGAGGAAAGGTACTTCTCGGAGCTTCTCAGCATACTGGATGATACGAAGCTCATCATCATCAGGGTCCACTCCGGGCTGACCTGCTTCAAAAAATTCGAAAGACTCAAAGAGGCAATAGTATCCAAGAAGATACCGCTTGTCGTCCAGAGCGAGATGCCGCAGGACATGGAGGACAACAGAGAGCTCTTCCTCCGCTCGGAGGAAGAGCACATGGAGATCCTGAGGTATCTGGAATTCGGAGGAGATGACAATGAGTACAATCTCCTCAAATGGCTGCTGAAGGTACTGGGTAACGCGGACGTGCGACCGGAGAGACCTTCAGCCTGCCCTGCGCAGGGGCTCTACTTCCCGGGAAAAGGAATGGTCGATTCTGTATGCATCGACCCGAACAAAGCAACTGTATCGCTGTTGTTCAACCAGACGAACTATGTCAGCGGCAATCTGAAGCATATCGACCGTCTCGCCGAAGAACTCACCTCCAGGGGCGTCAATGTACTGCCTGTCTTCCTGACCACCAACCCCAGCAGGATAACAGGATCGATCGGTATAATCGGCACTGCTGAGAAGTATCTCATGAAGGGCGGCAAGCCTCTGATAGATGCGGCCGTTTTGACCATGGGGTTCTCCCAGATATGCATGTCCGACCCGAGCAACGAGAACAGGGGGAACATATTCAGTGAATTGGGCGTTCCTGTGATCCAAGCCCCTGCACTGCTGGGATCGGAGAAGGACTGGGAATCCAACCCGGGTGGCCTGGGGGCTTTCGAGCTCTCCATGAGCGTGTTCTGGCCGGAATTCGACGGTCAGATAATATCCGTTCCTTTAGCATCCACAGAAAGAGCCGCGGACGGCAGATCTGAATATATTCCTATAGAGGGGAGAGTCACAGCTATCGCCGACCTTGCCGTGAGATGGGCTGCGCTGAGGCACAAATCTAACGCCCATAAGAGAATCGCGATACTCCTTCATCAGAACCCTCCTCGAAGGGACATGATCGGAGGTGCCTTCGGGCTTGATGCGGCAGAGAGCACCGTGAATCTTCTCAGATTGATGGGATCCCGCGGATATGATGTGGAAGGAACCCCCGGATCGGGGCAGGAACTTTCCGAGAGGCTCTTGGAAGGAGTCTCCAACGACAACGACTGGATGTCCTCAGAGGAGATGGCAGAGCGGGGCGCTGCTGTCGTCCCCGTAAAAGAATATCTCAGCTGGCTCTCCGATATTGACAAAGGCTGCGGCATGAAGATGACGGAGGATTGGGGTCCTCCTCCCGGAGATATCAACACAACGGCAGGAGGCATCGTCATCCCTGGAACTGTCTTCGGGAATGTATTCATTGGGATACAACCGAATCGCGGATACCTGGGAAGCGATGCGGACATCTACCACAGCCAGGAAGTGGTTGCTCCCCATAACTATCTGGCATATTACAAATGGTTGGAGAAGGTCTTCAAAGCCGATGCCGTGATACATATGGGGTGCCACGGAACATTGGAATGGCTTCCAGGTAAAGGAACGGGACTGTCCCGCAAATGCTATCCGGATCTTGTGCTGGGTCATATACCTCACATCTACCCTTATGCCATAAGTAACCCCGGGGAGGGCATGAATGCCAAAAGGAGGTCTTGGGCCGTCATAATAGACCATCTTATCCCTTCCATGACCAAGGCTTGCGGTTACGACGAGATATCGTCCTTGGAAGCTATGGTGCAGGATCACCTCAGGGCATCCGCTGCGGGACAGGAAGAGAAATGCAGAGGGATACTAGACAAACTGTATGATTCTTGCCAAAACATGAACATCCTTCCGGAGATCGGGCTATCCAGGACATCTTCCCTGAAGGATCTTGAACCCAAGGTATCCGAGCTTTACGATTATATATCTCAGATCAAAGGCAATATGATAAAAAACGGTCTCCATATTCTCGGAGTACCTCCTGAAGGGATTGCATTGGATGACATGATCTTCTCCGTTGTCAGGATGGGCAACGGCAAGGTCAGAAGCATACGGGACCTGATCGCTTCCCACAACGGATTCTCCATAAAGGATCTCTCTTCCCGCCCGTCTGAGACGGATGCGACCACAGGGAAGCTCTACGGAGAGATACTGGACAGCATAGATGACGAATGTCTCGAGATCATAAAAAATATGCGAGAGGCTGGTTTCGATCCCGCAAGATGCCGGGAGATACTTCGCAGTGCCACAGGGGAATCGGAGGATTCCAGGGCCCTGTCAGATCTTATGTGCCAGTTGTCAAAGAATATTGAAATGACAATCAATGAATCGGAGAATCTCCTTGACGCTTTGGACGGCAAATACATAATGCCTGGACCCTCGGGATGCATAACCCGAGGCAATGCTCATCTTCTCCCGACAGGAATGAACTTCTATTCCATAGACCCGGAATCAATACCTACGATGCCTTCCTGGAAAGTGGGCAGGGATATGGCTGACCGGATGGTCGAACGTTACATAGATGAAAAGGGAGCCTACCCGAAGCAGGTGGGCCTTGTTCTCTGGTCAACTGACACGATGAAAACAGGAGGTGATGATATAGCTTATGTCCTTTGGCTCTTAGGACTTGAGCCCCTGTGGTCCGCATCCGGCGGTGCGGTAACCGGATTAAGGGTCATACCTCCAAAGGAGCTCGGGCGTCCGAGGATAGACGTCACACTTCGCATCAGCGGCCTCTTCAGGGATTCTTTCCCGAATCTTATCCGGCTCATAGACGACGGGATAAAGATGATATCCGAGCTTGACGAATCAGATGAGGATAACTATCTGTTAGCCAATCTGAGGAAGGACCTTGCGGAGAACATATCCTCGGGTCTCGACCCCGTACTGGCTAAAAGAAGAGCCAGAGTAAGGATATTCGGGGATCCGCCCGGCAATTACGGGGGCGGAGTGGATACTCTGATCGAAAGCTCTGAGTGGAAAGATAAGAACGATCTCAAGCGCGCTTTCCTAGAATGGGGAGGCTATGCCTATGGAACAGACCTTTCTGGAGAGGATATGAAGGATTTCTTCACGAAAAGGCTGGGCGGTATCGACGTCACAGTGAAGAATCATGAATCCAGGGAGCTGGATATACTGGATAACGACGATGATTTCGTATTCCTCGGAGGCATGAATGCAGCTGTAGAGGCCATAAGAGGAGAGAAGCCGGTTTCCATGATAGGAGACTCTTCGGATCCTGACGCTGTGGGGGTCAGGACACTGCAGGAAGAGACATCCTTTGTATTCAGGAGCAGAGTTCTGAACCCGAAATGGGTCTCTGGGCTGAAACGTCACGGTTACCGCGGCGTGCAGGAGCTATCCAATCTCGTCGATTACACTCTTGGCTGGGACTCCACGTCAGGATCGATAGAGGATTGGATGTATGAGAGCATATCCGAGAGGTTCCTTTTTGACGGCGATAACCGAAAATGGATAGAGGACAGCAATCCGGATGCGCTCCTGAATATGTCATCGCGCCTGTTGGAAGCTGCAGAACGCGGACTGTGGAATGCGAATCCGGAGACTCTCGATCGCATACGTTCGATATTCACCGACGCGGAGACGGCAGTTGAGCATCTGGGCCAGTAGATCACTGATGGTGCTCTATGCTCTTCTCCATATCGAAGTAATCTGCCACAATCTCATAAGGGATCTTCCACTTCTTGGCGACTCCGGGCAGGATCTCCTTCGTATGGTCCCTTATCACGTCATCCCAGATGCCGTGTACTATCACATGGAGCGTCAGCACTCCTTCGTATACTGTGTCAGTTCCCATATCGTCCTTGACCTTCGTGGCCGCATCGTAATCCACTATGCTGCTCATTATGCTCCCATCTTCCGATATGAGTATCGATTTGACATGACCCACCATATCCGCACCATGATCTAGGCAGTTCTTGGTCGCTATCCTCATGAGATCCTCTATGAAGCCGAGGATGTCCTTCTTTGGTATGCCTCTCTGGGATTTTATTCTTATTTCGATGGCATATTTGCCCAGCTCATCCACCGCCCTGTGTATCTCCAGGTGCAGACGGCTTCCCTCTACCGTCGGGTCATCGTGATCGTCGTGATCATGATCATCGTGATCATCATGCATCATTTCCCACCACCGGAATACTGCTTCTTCAGAAGTTCCGCTTCCACCGCATCGTCATACCTCGGAGATACTCTGGATTCTATGATCTCAGCTGCCAGGGCTATGCCTTCACCGGTCTCCGAGGACATTCGCCCAATCTCCGCTCTGGGGTTTATGTCCTTGATGAAGGACTCGCATTTGGCTATGCTCTCAGGTGTTGCTGAATCCACTTTATTGATGAAACAGACATCCGCCTCTCTTATCTGGGTCTCCACAAGCCTTCTTACGGCACGTATGAGCATATCTATTCTAGTAGCATCCACGAGGGTTATCACAGGGGCATGCTCGATTACCATCTCCGTCTTCGCTTCTGAGTATTCGGCAGCCCTTTTGAGACCCCATGGTATCGCAACGCCGGAGGGTTCGACTATCGTTATATCGGGATTGAAGGAATCATGAAGCTTCGCAAGGGTCTCTGCGAAAGAGCCTGCTATCTGGCAGCATATGCAACCTCCGGAGATCTCTCTTGCCTTCAAACCGTTGGCCTCGATGAACTTGGCGTCCACGCCTATCTCGCCCACGTCGTTTACCACTATTGCGATCCTGTAGTCCTTCTTCCTTAGCTCTGCAACTATCTTGAGAAGTGCTGTGGTCTTGCCGCTTCCTAAAAATCCGGCTATCTGTGCGATCTTCATCGAATGCCCTCAGACCGCATTAGTGTGCTTTGGTAAAAAGATGTTGTTCATTCGATTCAGACCATCTCAGAACCGTAACGCTCAGTATATGGCATAATTGGAAGGTGGCACATATATCTCAAAAACAGCCCCCTCACCCGGGACACCGACCTCTTTGATTGACAGCCCTGATGCGGATATCACACTGGATATCATGAAAAGACCCATTCTTTCCGTTTCGGTTATCTTTCCGGAGAACAGTCTGTCCTTCTGTTCTGCATTCACCCCTATGCCGTCATCCTCATAGATGAGTGTCAGATTTCCTTTGGATATCTTGTAGCTGATCTTGATCTTCGTGACCTTCTTTCCATGCTTCAAGGAATTGGATATCAGATTGGAGAAGACCCTGTGCAAGGCTGCATCCGCAAGGATCCTCAACCCGTCGACATTGACGGACACTTCCACGGGAATCTTGCTGAAGCCCCCTGTTGCACGGGAGATCACGTCAGAGAGGTCCTGCCATTCCGGATCCAGCAGACCCACTCTTCTGTAGGCCTTTACGAAATCTATGCTCTCGCGTATGTATGATACGGCCTTGGCCGCGGATTTTATGGACTGCTCGGGATTAGACTTGATATTGGCTATGGAATTCTGCAGTAGATCCACCTGATCTGACATTCCCTTGTATATTTTCTGATCAAGGATGTTTATGTTATGCAGAACCCCTTCCAGCATGCTGCTGGTCTTCTTATGCATCGTTATATCTTCGATTATCACTATGAAACCAGTATCCTCTTTGTCGGAAGCAGACGTGGCATTCATCAGAACGCGCGTGTCTTTCATAAAGAAATCCTTTCCCACCCTTATCTCCCTGGGCTCCGCCTTTCCGCTAACGGCTATCTCCTTGGACATATCGGACAGGACCTTCAAGAAACGGTTGTTCCACATGTCCGGAGGCGCATTGCCATTGTCCACTGCGGAAAGATCCATTATATCCTTAGCGAAGGTGTTGCACTCCACTATGCTGAGAGTCCTGTTCAAGACCATTATGCCTATTGGCGCATAATTGAGAACATCCCTAAGCTTCTGCTCAGTCTCCTGGGCCTGCTTGTGCAGCAGCCTCTCATAATGTATGCTGACCAAACCGTCCATCAAGAGCATGAACTGGTTCTGATCGCTCAAACTGTATTCCCCGATCTTGTTGGCGACACCCGCCGTACCAACAACCTTCCCCTTGTGCATAAGGGGGATCATCATCAGCCTGTGAAGAGGCGCGTGCCCCATGGGCGTCCCCCTCTTCGCCCTGCTGACGTTGGTGTTATAATCGTTCACGATGACAGTCTGTTTCAGCCTTATGGGCTCACCCCATATGCCCATCTCATCCAGCTTGTACGTCAGAGGACGGTCCCTTGTACGGCAGGCCTCCATGCCCCCGTGGGACCATGCCTGCATTGTGACCGTCCCCGTTCCCTCCTCGTACAACGCCACATACCCCATCTTGCTGTCAGTAAGGACGACCGCTTCCTCCAGAACGTAGAAGAGGATCTCGTGGAAGGAGAAATTGTGCATGCTGGCTACCCGGACCAGCGCTTTCAGCCTCCTTTCGTTGACCTCCCTTTCCCTCTTTATGCGCCAGGCTTCCACGGCCACGACGATCTTGGAGGTGAAATCCAGATAGAGATTCATTATCGGCCGGTCCCTGACTACGACATAATCTATCTTCTGCTCATATGCCCGGGATATGATCGTCTCATCTTCTCTGGAAGTCGTTATTATGAATGGTCTGAAGTCTTTCTTCTTGACCCTCGATTGAAAGATCTCGAAGGCATCGGTCTTCGGGGGATTGTGATCGCACACGAAACCGTCCACAGGAAGGGACGTTTCCAAAGTCTCCTCTATCTTGGAAGGATCACTGAGAGTAATGACTCTGATATCAGCATTCATCCTGCAGAGGTACATATTAGCCTGTGACAGGAAGTCTGCATCCCTGCTTATGATCATGACTCGATACATTTGGTAACCAGCTCGGGCTCGGCTGTTGCTTATGGTTTTTTTGTTTAAGATATCTTGCGCCTTCGATCCTTACCCAAACGTCCGAAGCATCGACAAAGGTATTTCATATATCTGACAGCCGTTCCTGACGATATGAGCCTGGGCCTGGGTTTTGACACCGGTGGAACGTATACTGACGCAGCCATATTGGATTTCGAGACTGGAAAGGTACTCCAGAAGGCCAAGTCACTAACCACTTATTCCGACCTCTCGGTAGGCATAGATTCCTCGGTGCGCAAACTGGATCCGGATCTTCTGAAGCTGGTCACCATGGTCTCGATGTCCTCAACACTGGCGACCAATTCTGTAGTGGAGGGGCGGGGAGGCAGGGTCGGACTTATCAGCATCGGGTTGGAATACAGCAAGACCGTTGCCGTGGACGCCTACTGCAGCAGCAGGGGGAGGTTCAACCTCTACGGCAGAGAGACCGAGGCGATGGAAGAAAGGAAGATCAGGGAGTTCCTGGAATCCGTCAGGGGGAAGATAGACGGCCTTGCAGTCTCCGGATATCTCAGTGTCAGGAACCCGTATCACGAGAAGAAGGTCAAAGCGATGTCCGACGAGATACTCGGGGTGCCTGTCGTCTGCGGACATGAGCTGTCCTCGAGCCTCGGATTCGATGAGCGGGCCGTCACTGCGGTGATGAATGCCCGCCTTCTCCCGATGATAAGGGAGCTGATAAACTCTGTAAGGAAATCTCTGGCGAACGCAGGCATAAAGGCACCTTTGATGGTCGTGAAGGGAGACGGATCCCTGATGAACGAGACTCTGGCACTTGACAGACCGATAGAGACCATCATCTCCGGGCCGGCGGCCAGTCTCATTGGTGCTAAAGCCCTATCCGGAAGAGATGATGCGATAGTCATAGACATGGGCGGGACAACCACCGATATCGGAGTTCTCAGAGGAGGGCAGCCGCGTCTTGAATCGGAAGGTGCTATGATAGACGGTAAGAGGACGAAGGTCCTGGCAGCCAACATAGCCACCACCGGCCTCGGAGGCGACAGCAGGATCGTCGTCAACAATAAGCAGCTATACGTCGGCCCTTACAGGGCAGTGCCGTTGTGCATAGCATCGACCCAATGGCCCTCCTTGAAGAGCAAGCTTGCAGCGATAGAGATGGACAGGAGGAGAAGACCCAGGAACGCCCACACTTATGATGGTATAATCCATGAGAGCGAGTTCTTCATATCCAGGGGGCGTCCTCCGGCAGATTTCATGAATGAGAAGGACCTTACATTCCTTAAGCTCGCTGAGAAGGAGCCTGTATCCCTCGCCGAAGCTTCCAGGATCACAGAAATACATCCGATGACGTTCAACATCTCCCGGATGGAGAGGGGCGGCGTGATACAGCGCATAGGCTTCACTCCCACGGATGTCCTCCACGCTGACGGCACCTATCTGGAATATGACGCCGAAGCCTCGAAACTGGGCGCAGAATACATGTCTTATCTTATGGATATCGGGACCGATGAATTCCTGGCACTTGCCAAGAACAAGGTGATCGACAAGTTGGCGGAAGCACTGGTAAAGGACCTCGTGATAGAGGAGACAGGAATGGAGAGCCCGACAATGGCGGACACGGATTTCATGAGAAAATCCATCTCCGGGAAGTTCGGGAAGGACTACGGCTGCTTCATGAGATTCAACAAACCGATAATCGGGATAGGGGCTCCTGTCAACGCCTATTTCCCTGAGATGGCCAAGAAGTTCGATGCGGAACTTCTATTGTTGGAGAACTCCGACGTAGGGAATGCCGTGGGCGCTATAACTGGTAGCATAGTTGAGACGATACCCATCGTCATAAAGCCTATGGACGGCAGCGTTCAGGAAGAGAATCCGCGCTCCGTCATGATAGCCCCCTTCGAGATCAAGGAATTCGTTAGGCTGAGCGATGCGATAGCATATGCCACAAAGTACGGCACCGAGGAGGTCCTGGGAATCGCGAAAGGACATGGAGCGATAGATCCTTCCGTGACTGTCAGAAGAGAGGAACAATGGTTCGGAGGCAACAGCAAAAACGGCATACTTGTTGAGATGACCCTGTACATCACGGCTGCAGGCAAGCCTAGGTTCACGGGCCAATGATCTTCATATTTTGGGCCCCATAACATTCATACAGAATGTTCCAGATACCACATTATCAGCCTCAGTATCACAATCGTCATGGACCCGTATGCAAGGTTACGGTCTGTTCGGTTCCTGCGTTATGTTTTAAGGGTCCACCTTCATAAGGTCAATATGTTCAGAATAGGCTGCCATCTCTCCGTAGCAAAAGGATATTTGGATATGGGCAGAACCGCCTCATCCATCGGCGCCAACACTTTCCAGTTCTTCACCAGAAATCCCCGCGGAGGAAGCGCGAAGGCCATCGACCCGGAAGATGTTCGCAAATTCTTGGAATTCTCCGAAAATAACGATATAAAACACATACTGGCACATGCCTCATACACTCTCAATGGGGCTTCCGCTGACCCCGGCGTGAGAAGATTCGCAACAGAGTCCATGGCCGATGACCTCAAAAGAATGGAGTTCACGCCAGGTAATTGCTACAATCTGCACCCAGGCAGCCATGTTGGGCAGGGCTTAGAAAAGGGAATCGGTCTTGTCATAGATATGCTGGATTCGGTGATGGAAGAGAGCCAGACCACCACTGTTCTTTTGGAAACAATGGCCGGCAAAGGCTCAGAGATCGGCAGGACATTCGAGGAGCTCAGGAATATAATTGACGGAGTCACTATGCAGGATCGAATAGGGGTCTGCCTGGATACATGCCACGTTTTCGATGCGGGTTATGACATAGTGAACGATCTCGGCGGAGTCTTGGATGAGTTCAACGATATCTTGGGCCTAGAAAGGCTGAAGGCTGTGCACATAAACGACAGCGTCAACGGTGCAGGCTCCCATAAGGACCGTCATGCAAGGATAGGAGAGGGCAGCATCGGTCTGGAGGCAATGGTCCGCATCATCAACGAGCCACGTCTGAGAAGATTGCCCTTCTATCTGGAGACTCCGAATGAGCTTCCCGGATATGCGGAGGAGATCTCCGTTCTCAGATCCCGCTATGTTGGTCAGTAGCCTTTCTGGAACAAGCTCTTGGTCCTGAATCTGGGCTCGCAGGTCACATTGACACCCAGGCTCCTGAGGACAGACTCATCTCCGGGCTCCAGCATCACAGAGGAGTGGAATTCGCAGCCCCTCAGTTTCGGGAGCTGCTGAAGGACCTTTTCCGCCATTGGGTTCGTGATCGCGCACACTGACAAGGATATGAGGGTCTCGTCCAAGTGCAGTCTCGGGCTGCTTCCCCCCATGTATTTAACCTTCAGCTCCTGGACAGGTTCCAGTACGTACGGGGAGAGCAGATGCACATTATCCTCTATATCAGCCAATTCCTTGACCGCATTGAGCATCATCGCAGAAGGGGCAACCATCATCGATGATTCCTTCCCTGTGACGATCTTGCCGTTGGGAAGTTCTATTGCCGATACTGGCTTGGTTTTCACCTCGGGGTGCCCGCGAACAGCGTTCACCACTTTCCTGTCATCGGGACCCGTACCCGCCTGTTTCAGCAGAAGCTCCAGCTTGATCACTGCTTCCTCTGAGGCCGTGCCCCTCTTCTGATCGCAAAGCGTCCAGAAGTAACGGCGGACTATCTCCTCTTTGGCAGCCCTGATCACCGCAGCCTCATCCGCTATGCAATTGCCTGCCATGTTAACGCCCATGTCAGTAGGAGATCTGTAAGGAGACTTCCCGAATATATGCTCGAACATAGCCTGCAGCACAGGGAATATCTCTATATCTCGGTTATAATTGACAGCCGTGACGCCGTGCGCCTCCAGGTGGAACGGGTCTATCATATTCAGATCGTTCAGGTCGGCCGTGGCCGCTTCATATGCCAGATTCACTGGATGCTTCAGAGGCAGATTCCATATAGGGAAGGTCTCGAATTTCGCATACCCTGATTTTATACCGCGCTTATTATCATTGTAAAGCTGGGAAAGGCATACCGCCATCTTCCCGCTGCCGGGTCCCGGCGCAGTCACCACCACCAAAGGCCTCTCGGTATCCACATAATCATTCTTCCCGAATCCGTCATCACTCACCACCTTCTGGATATTGGAAGGATAGCCTGCTATGATGTAGTGCTTGTAATTCTTCACGCCGAAGGCCTTCAGCCTGCTGCAGAAAACGTCTGCGGATACCTGGCCAGAATAATGGGTTATAACGACGCTACCTACGAAGAATCCCCTGTCCCGGAAAGAATCAATCAGACGCAGAACGTCCATATCATACGTTATGCCTATGTCGCTGCGGGTCTTGTTCTTCTCCATGTCGAAGGCACTGATGACCAGAACGACCTCTACCTGGTCCTTCATGGAATCCAACATGCTGATCTTGGAATCCGGATGGAATCCCGGGAGCACTCTTGCAGCATGATTGTCATCGAATATCTTACCGCCGAATTCCAGATACAGTTTCCCGCCGAACTTCGATATGCGCTCGCGGATGTGTTCCGACTGAAGCTTTATGTACTTCTCGTTATCAAAAAACTGCGGGTTCTTCATTCTGAACCCTCCGAGACGGATAAGAGCATAAGATAATATGTTCATTTAAGATAAAGAGATATCCCCGCTCCCGAAAATGGATAAAGTAAAATGTTTGGAAGGGGGGTCTCAGGGACCTCACTCGTCCTCTTCTTTGATGTTTATTGGCGCACTGCGGCAATTGCTGCAATCTGCGCAATTACCGCAACATCCTCCTTTCCTTAATCCCCTGTATGTTCCGAAGCCCGCAAGGACCAGGATCAGCAGGACAGCCGCAAGGACCAGGACAGTCGCAGAGGACATCATGCTGCCTCCGCCGGGACCTCATCCTCAGGCTCACCGGGGTTCCTGAAGAACAGGTATCCCGTCCCGATGACAAGCAGAGCCGCGGGTATGAGCCAAAAGGAAGGAGTCCCCTGGATAGCCAGACCGAACTGGTACACTGCAAGGGCAACGACATACGCGAATGCGCACTGGTACCCCACCGCGAGCGCTGTCTCCTTCCAGGATCCAAGCTCTCTGCGCATGGCGCCTATGGCCGCGAAGCACGGGGCACACAACATGTTGAAGAGCAGGAAGGAGAAGCCCGCCAGAGGAGTCATTATCGTTGCCATGTATGTCCATATCTCCGCTCCGTCCTCAGCCACAGCTTCCATTCCGAAGAGTATGCCGAAGGTGGAGAGGATGTTCTCTTTGGCTACAAGACCCGACAGGGTTCCCACTACTGCTCTCCAGTCTCCCCACCCCAAAGGCGAGAATGCCGGACTCAGGGCATTGCCTATGGATGCCAGCATCGAGGATTCGGCCCCAACCGGGTTGAGACCCCAGTCATACGATGTCAGAAGCCATATCAGTCCGCTTGCCAAGACTATTATCGTTCCTGCCTTCTTCACGAAGTGCCAGGACCTGTCCCCCATGCTCAGGACGACATTCCTCGCACTTGGCACATGGTAATCCGGAAGCTCCATTACGAAGGGGGATGCCTTTCCGAAGGCACCTCTGATCTTCTTCAGTATCACTCCGGACACCAGTATGGAGAATACTCCGATGAAGTAAACGGAAACTGCTATCCACGCAGATCCTCCGAAGAGCGCTCCGGAGATCAGAGCTATCACCGGGAGCTTCGCCGAGCAGGGCATGAACGATGTCGTCATGGCCGTTATCTTCCTATCTCTCTCATCCTCTATCGTACGTGATGCCATTATACCGGGGACAGCACAGCCGGTCCCGACGATTATTGGTATGAAGGACTTCCCGGAAAGACCGAACCTTCTCAGTATGCGGTCCATGACAAAAGCTATCCTTGCCATGTATCCGCTGTCCTCAAGAAGAGCCAGCAATAGGAACAGTACTAAGAGCTGAGGCAGAAAGCCAAGTACAGCTCCCACACCTGTTATTATGCCGTTCACAATAAGCGAGACAAGCCAATCCTCCACACCCATTCCCGCAAGCCAATCCGCCGTGCGTGGCAGCACGTTCTCTTCGAACACCGTCTCGTTGACCCAATCGGTCATATATCCGCCTACGGAGGTTATAGAAAGATAGTAGACAAGGAACATTACGGCTGCGAATACGGGTATAGCGAGCCAGCGGTTGGTTACAACCTCATCTATACGGTCGGTGAGGCTCTTCCCGCCCTTCTCAGATTTTTGATATATGCCTCTGACCAAGGAATCCACGACCTCATACCTTGCGGACGCAACGATCGCTTCCCCGTCGTCGCCCAAGGAATCCTCTGTGCGTCTGACCGTTTCCAAAGCTCTTTCCAGTACCGGAGACGGGAATGCTCCCTGCACATGGGGATCATGCTCCATCACCTTGATCGAGTACCAATACAGAAGATCGTCCCCTATGTGCCCTTCCAACATACCGGAGATCTCGGAAATCGCCTTTGAGAGCTCACCTTTGAAAAACTTCTTCGGAATCCTCATTCCGTAAGAAGCCTGTTCCAAAACCGTTGCGGCCAGATTCTCCAACCCTTCCCTTTTGAGTGCTGACACCCTTATTACCGGACAGCCGAGCCTCTCGGACAGCTTCTTCTCGTCAACGGTGTCTCCCCTCCTCTCGACGACATCACTCATGTTGAGGGCCACCGTCACCGGAATCCCCATCTCGAGAAGCTGAATCGTGAGGATCAGGTTCCGCTCCAGATTCGTCGCGTCAACCACGTTGATCACTGCGTCTGCACTGCCTTCCGCCAGGAATCTCCTCGATACCTCCTCTTCCGGAGAATAAGGAGATAATGAGTACACGCCGGGGAGATCCGTTACCGTGACGTCCCTGGCTTGCCTCAGTTTGCCTTCCTTCTTCTCAACAGTGACACCTGGCCAGTTCCCGACACGCTGAGAACCGCCCGTAAGAGCGTTGAACAGCGTCGTCTTACCGCTGTTGGGATTTCCTATCAATGCTATGTTCTTCTTCATCTCAAAACCTCTTCACGGAAGGTCATAATGGCTCTACGCCGACCGATTCCGCATCCTTCTTCCTGAGGGTCAGCCTGTATCCTCTCACTAGAAACTCCACTGGATCACCCAGAGGAGCCGCTTTCAAGACCTCTATCTCACATCCTTTCAGAATGCCCATATCCATGAGCCTCCTCTTCAGGATCCTGTCACCGGAGACGGAGATGACTTTGACCCTTTCACCTTCCTCAACATCCTTAAGGGTCCTCATGCCCCCACCTCCTCCACGTGCACATTGGCCACCAGGGACCTGTCCAAGGCTACCCTCGTTCCCATTATGCTCACGATGAATGATCCGTTGACCAACGAGAGCACCTTTACGTGGGCCCCCTCAACAAAACCTAGGTCCATGAGACATTTCCTACGCTTATCGTTCCCGACTATCTTCGATATTCGTTTCTCTTCTCCGGGTAGGGCAAAAATCAGCTCCATTTCCATCATGCTCCTTGAGAGGACAATATTTAGGAATACCTAATCCTCGTAGAGGACTAATATAGCTGCAGTATAAATAATTTAGGATATCCTTATTCAGTTATACCTAAATCTAATTCTGAATAAGGATGCAGACACGGAAATCGAGAAATCGGAACGCTGACGTAATGTACTTTTATGTTCTCTGTGCGATATGCTATCATGGACCAAAAGGCGCATTGGAATTCTGTGTTCGAGAAGGACAGAAGCCGGTTCGGGGGCAAACCAAGCGAATTCTGCCGCTTCTGCTACGAGATAGCGAAAACAGCGGGATACTCAGACCTTCTGGAGCTCGGGGCCGGACAGGGGAGGGACAGCTGCTTCCTCTCTGCCGAGGGATTCAAAGTGACGGCTGTGGATTACAGTAAGGTATCCTGCAGCCAGCTTGAGGAGAGATCCCCCGATCTAACCGTTCTCCGCAGGGACATAAGGGAAGGACTGAACCTCCCGGAGGATTCCTTCGATCTGTGCTATTCCCATATGCTCTTCACCATGGACTTCAGAGAGGAGGAGCTCAGGAAGGTCGCGAAGGAGCTTTCACGGATCATAAGAGGCAACGGCATGATAATGTTCTCTGTTCGCAATAAATATGACAAATGCTACGGTCTGGGCGAGAATCTGCACGAGGACGTTTGGGAATACAACGGATTCGCGGTCAGATACTTCTCTGAGGAAGATCTAGACATTATATCGGAAAGATTCGAAGTGCTGAGAACTGACCGATTCGGGGAGGACGGCAGGGACCTTTTCGGGGTTGTTCTCAGAGTCCTTCCGCAAGACGGAAAACAGCGCGCTTCTCATCCCGGGTCGCTGCCCGATATTTCCCGGATTCCAGGTCCCCGAGGGTGATCGGTCCGACCCTTACACGGACCAAGCGGACCACATTGTAGCCGAAGTGCTCGCACATCCTCCTTATCTGAAGATTCAGACCCTGGGTTATGATTATCCTGAATCTGTACTTGCCTATTCGCTCTACCACGCATGGCCTTGTAACTGTATCTAAGATGGGCACTCCTGCGGCCATGCTTTTGATGAATCTCTCATTTACAGCCTTGTCAACGGTTACGATGTATTCTTTCTCATGACCGTGCCTTGACCGCATCAGACCGTCAACCAGCTCTCCTTTGTTGGTCAGCAGGAGCAGTCCTTCCGAGTCCTTGTCCAGCCTCCCTACGTAGGTTATCCTCTTCGGGTAGTTTATGTAGCTTATTACGTTGTCCTTCTCTTCCTCGGCACTGGTGCATACGAGGCCTTTGGGCTTGTTGAATAACAGGAGCACGGAAGTCTCCTCCCTCTTTATCGGTTCGCCGTCCACAGAGACCGCGCTTCCGTCCTTCACTGTGTCCCCGGGCACCGCCGTACGACCGTCAATGGATACTCTGCCCTCTTCAACGAGCTTATCAGCCTGTCTTCTGGAACACAGTCCGGAATCGGCGATGAATTTGTTAATGCGGGTGCCCATGGTAAGTCAACACAGGTTCAGTAGAAAAAGGATGTTCATAAGAGGTTTGGGGAAGGGCTCACTCCGTTTCTTCGTGGATGTGGTCGTACTCCCCCTTCTGCATCCACTTCGGACCGACCCAATTCCATCTGCCCAGCAGATGCATGACGGCGGGCACCAGATACGTGCGCACCAGAAGTGCGTCCACCAGGATGGCGAACCACAGGGCGAACCCGAACTGCTGCAGCATCGGCGAGGACGAGAGCATCATGGTACCGAACGCAGAGCTCATGATTATCCCGCATATGGTGATCACCGCCCCGGTGCTCTCCAGGGCATGGACGATGGCGTCGTCGTTGCTCATTCCCTTGGAGACGTTCTCCCTGATGCGGGTGGTGAGCAGGATATCATAGTCCATACCGAGACCCAGGCATACCACGAAGAGCACGATGGGCAGGATCCAATACACAGGGATGCCGAGGACCCCTGCGAACAGGAGGTGCGTAAGACCCAGTGTCCACACTATGCTCATGACTATCGTCAGTATCGCACGCAGAGGCGTGAGGTACGACTTCATCACGAAGAACAGCAGTATGAATATGAGGGTCATGACCAGCACCTCGATGAGGAAGAACTCGTCACTGACCACCTGGGATACGTCATAGGTAAGAGCCGTGGCTCCGGTGACGTATGTGGCACCGATCAGCTCCGGATCCTTGTCCTCGGCGATTATGCTCCTTATCTCCCCAATGGTGCTCATGGATCTGTCCGATGTGGGGACATCCTCCAGCATGACGGTCATCTTGATGTACTGACGGCCGTCGTGGGATGACGAAAGCGTGCCCATCTTATAGTTCAATATGTAGTCGATAACTTGGTCAGCATTATCTATATTAACACCTTGCATCGCTGCAAAACCGACAAGATTATCCCACTCCACAGGATCATTCTCACTGATATATGCAATCTGATTAACGGAGTTAACTACTGCCTCAGGGAAAGGTTTCTGAATTTCACTCCAATTTGCACGTATCTCACTCCAGTGTAGAAGACCCAACACTGCCCCCACATTGTCGCTCTTACTCTGAAGATTTACTCCCATCGTCTCTGTTTCAATACGATACTTTGAGCCATAATTTTGATCTGAATTCCAATTCAAGACTCCAAGAGTTGCCAGACCATCTGGCATATCAAAAGGCAACAACTCCGCCACATTGTGATTCGCTTCTATCACGACGTAAGTGGGCATCAGGATGCCCCCGTCTGCATTCTCTACGATAGAGTTCACACCGCTCTTGGATTCGCTGTCGGACATAACCGCGATGGAATCGTAGGACGATGTGTGCGTCGTCGCCACGTATGCCATCGGCACGGTGATCAGAAGAGCGGCGGCGACTATCGCGCCGGCGTGCCTCAGGGCGAAAGCTGAGGATGCCTTGAAGTACCTGGCACCTAGCCTGGACATCTTCCCGTAGCTCCCTCTCATGGCCTTACTGCCCTCTTTGTAGGTCTCCACCTTGGAGGGCCAGAATATCCTGTCACCGATAACGGCGATGACTGCCGGTATCAGAGTAAGAGCGGCCAACAGCGCGAAAACAATACCGAGGGCCATGACCGTGCCCATGGAGCTGATCATCTCATAACTGCATATGGACATAGCACCGAATCCGATGATGACGGCGCATCCGGAAATGGTAATGGATTCTCCGGCCCATACTATCGATTCCTTCAGTGAATCGTGATGGTCCTTGCCGGATTTCCTTTCCTCACGATACCTTGCCATTATGAAGATGCAGTAATCGCATCCCGCCCCCAGCATGGACACGAGCACCAATGTGCTTGTGATGTAGTAAATGGACATTATCTGCGCCAGACCCAGCATCACCATGAGGGTTATCGCATACGCGAAACCTATCACGATAGGCGGAGTGGTCGCGGATATTACGGACCTGAAGAAGAGCCCGATCAGGACCAGGATAAGGAGGATGGTCACCGGATCTATCCTCTTGACGTCCTCCATGGAACTGGCTTCTGTATCATGGTATATGGCAGCGCTTCCGGTCACATATGTTGTGGGATTAATGGTGTCAGTCTTGGTGTCTGAGACAAGATCCCTAAGGCTCTGCACCTCGGATGAAGGGTCGTATGCCTCAGGGAAACTGACGGAAACGAGGAATACACCACCTACCCCTGTCGAAGAATAAGGTCCTATGACGGTCGCCACAGCCTTTTCGCCTTCGGTCGTTGGATATCTCAAAGGCACCGCTGTTGCCAGTAACGCAGCGAATTGGGTCGCAGATGTCTTTTGGGCATCGTCGTCGTATTCTATGACCACGATCATTGCCGCATCCCCGTTGCCGTTACCGAAATAATTGACATCGGAGAGTATCTCGCTCCCCTGGATCGATTCAGTGGTCGTCCCCGCTCCCGTCTCCCCGTAGGTAAGGGCTTTCGCGGGATCGGAGAGAACCGTATATGCGAAGGGGGAAGCGATCAGCAGTACAATTATCCAGAGAGCGATCACGTGCTTCGGATACTTCATTATTTTTTCTGCCAGTTTCTCAAACATAAAATATCGCCGCTATCCGATTAGCAAGGTAGACTATTACTGTATATAATAATTTTGAACACGTTCAAAAAAGCACATCTCGCAAAGCATATCCGACCCTCAAATAACCTCTTTAAAATGAATTTTTTTGAACATGTTCAAATAGTCATTCCTCATTCATTGGATATGCAATGAACCAGGAACCGAGGACGACCAAAGGGATCGGGATCAATCTCATACCTCGCAAGGGCAACGAGCAGAGGAGACAGGAAATGAGAGACAAGATCCTCAAGGCCTCTGCTTTCCTATTCAATGAGAGGGGATACTCCAGAACGACCATGAGGCAGATATCCCAGAAGGCCGGGGTCCTGACAGGCAGCCTCTATAACGTATTCCCCGGCAAAGAGGACATCCTGAAGACGATGATAGATATGTCCTACGACAGCGCCCTGAAGCAGTACGAGAGGCATTTCGATGCCAGGGACGACCTGCTTGTGGCATTGGCGTTCCCTCTGGCACTTGAGTTCTATTCTGCTAATAGGAACAAGAGGGCCGCGGAGACCCTCCATGAGGCGCATAGTTCCTGGACTGTTGTCAACAGCATGGCCGACAGGACCATGGAATGGGTGGCCGGAAGAATGGAGGACTACGGTCTGAGACAGGATCGGTCTGAGATCAAGGACAGGTTCCTAGCTCTCCTGGGCGCCGTCGGTAACCTGATATCGAAGACGCACTTCACAGGCGAAGGAGACTACAGAAAGGACCTTAAGAAATCCCTTGAGGTGTTCTGCGCCCTGTTCAAGCTGCCCGCTTACGATCTGGATTCAACCGTCGAGAGAATGGACGGGATGCTCTCGGAGAACAGCATAGTGATAGGCGAGTACCATATCTGAACCGCTATCTATTTTATCGGGACCTCAGATACTCAGTCGGTGAAGGTATGACTGACGAAAAGGCGATAAGGGAAGCCCAGGAGAAGTTCGGCGTATTATTGAGAAAACAGCTGGACAGAGTCGAGAGGCTGAAGAAGGAAGGGGACTGGATTGATTATTCCAAGCTCGACAAGATGATCATCGGAGTCTGCGGGGGAGACGGCATAGGCCCGTACATCAGCGCATCCGCCCAAAGGGTGATGGAGTTCCTGCTCGCAGATAAGATAAAGGCCGGCAAGGTTGAGATACGCGTCATAGACGGCCTCACCATAGAGAGGCGCGCCCAGGTCATGAAGGCCATTCCTGACGACACCCTTGAGGAGCTGAAACAGTGCCACATCATCCTGAAAGGGCCCACCACAACTCCCAAGAAAGGGGACGAATGGCCCAACATAGAGAGTGCCAACGTGGCGATGAGGAAGGAGCTTGACCTCTTCGCCAATGTAAGACCCGTCAGCGTCCCCGAGCTCGGCATAGACTGGACGTTCTTCAGGGAGAACACCGAGGGAAGCTACGCTCTGGGAAGCGAGGGCATGGATGTCACCCCGGACCTGGCGATGGACTTCTGCGTTGCCACCAAGCAGGGCACCGAAAGGATCACCAGAGCGGGATTCGAGCACGCCAAGAAGACCGGGAAGAATTACGTTTCCGTTATAACCAAAGCGAACGTCATCAAGACCACCGACGGCAGATTCCTGTCCACAGCCGAAGAGGTGTCCAAGGATTACCCCGGCGTAAAATGGGACGACTGGTTCATAGACATACTCACCGCTAAGCTCCTGGATCCTGCCAGGAGGAGCGATTTCAGGGTGTTCGTTCTCCCGAACCTCTACGGAGATATAATCACAGATGAGGCTGCCCAGATACAGGGAGGTGTCGGCACCGCCGGCTCTGCGAACCTGGGGAAGAGATATGCCATGTTCGAGGCCATACACGGCTCAGCGCCCCGTATGGTCACCGAGGGGAGAGCCCAGTACGCTGACCCGAGCAGCATGATCAAGGCCGTGGCCATGATGATGGACCACATAGGCGAGACTGAGAAGGCCAGGAAGCTGGGGATGGCCCTGGACATCTGCTGCCAGTTCGAGAAGCGTCTGAAGGTCACCGGCAGGAGCACGGGAGCGACCGGCAACGAGTTCGCCGACTACGTCATGGACACGATGCAGAGAGCGGACCTGGAGAAGGCCTGGAAGAAGCACGTGGATGCAGCCGTCGCCGCTGCCAAGAACTGATCCAATGCTCCTCAGGGCGGAGTCCGTCACCAAATCCTTCGGACCCGTGAAGGTCCTGACAAAGGCGGACCTCCAGATAAATGAAGGGGACAGTGTCGGCCTCATCGGTGTCAACGGTGCGGGCAAGAGCACCTTCCTCAGGATACTATTGGGAGATGAGCGCTGCGATACCGGTGAGATAATAAGGAACACCGAGAGGATCGGCTACCTTCCGCAGTTCGCAGATTCGTCGGATGCTACCGTCAGAGAGGTCCTCGGACGGCCCTACGGACATCTGGAGCACATACGCAGGAGGATGAGGGAGCTCGATTCCATGATGAGCTCTGGTGAGGATATCGACTGGAACTCCGTCACTTCAGAGTACGCCGTTCTGGAGAGCGAATTGGGCGGCAATAAGGCCAACGACGAGAAGACACAGTTGGCCGCCCTGAGGAGAGTCGGTCTCCCCCTAGAATTCATGGACCGCCCCATGGCCACCCTCAGCGGAGGAGAGCGCACCAAGGTCATGCTTTCCAGAGTCGTCATTCAGGCGGAGGGATGTGACGTCCTTTTCCTGGATGAGCCCACCTCCCACCTCGATATCGAGACAGTGGAGTGGCTGGAGGACTTCCTGCTCAACTCACATGTGGCAACCGTGATAATCAGCCACGACAGGTATTTTTTGGACAAGGTTGTCACCAGGGTCTGCGAGATCTCCAACGGTAAGACCAGGGAATACAAGGGCAACTACTCCTCATTCCTGGAGAAGAAGATGCTGGACCTGGATCGCATGGAGAAGGAGTACCGCAAGTACACTATCCAGAAGAGAAGGCAGGAGGAGATAGCCGCCGAGATGCACCGTGACCAGTGGTTCTCCGCCGTTCATAAGACAAGGCTGAGGATGGCCGAGAAGCTGGAAGAGAAGGAATCTCCCGAGGCCATGAAGAACATAACCGTCAGGATACAGGCCGCGCCTAAATCCGGTAAGAACGTGATAACAGCCAAGGATCTGACAGTGGAATTGGGCGGAAGGCGGATAATCGATAAATTCTCCGTTGATGTCCATAAAGGTGAGAAGATCGGTGTGTTCGGAGCCAACGGTCAGGGCAAGAGCACACTGGTAAAGGCGCTGTTAGAGAAGATACCTTCAGGAGGAGAGCTTTGGATGGCCCCCGGGGCCAAGATAGGCTACTTTGACCAGAACCACGGCGACCTCATACCTTCATTCACCGCGGAAGAGCAATTGATGCATATCATAGGCAGAGATAGACGAGGAGAGGCCAGACAGCTGTTGGCCCGGATGCTTCTGACAGGAGAGAGGGTGGAGAAGCCAATATCCACGCTCTCGGGAGGCGAAAGGGCAAGGGTCGCCCTGGCCGTGCTTCTGATGAAGGAAACGAACCTCCTCATACTGGATGAACCGACGAATTATCTCGATATACCGTCGAGACACGCCGTAGAAGAGGCACTGGGCGAATATGACGGGACCATAATAGCGGTGACGCACGACAGATACTTCCTGGATACTGTTTGCAACAGAGTCTGGGAGGTAAAGGACGGAGAAGTGGCGGCCTATGCAGGGACATATTCCTCGATGAGGGGCAGGCCCAATGTTCGGGAGATAGTCATCGACGCAGACGAGTACCGTGTTCAGGCGCCGTTCACCAATTGGGTCACAGGCAAGAAATTCGCCAAAGGAGACCGCGTGCTGGTGGCACCTTCTGAGATGAAGAGCTATGAATGGGCAATAGAGCAGGATAAGATGCGCAAGACCGGAGGAAGGCAGCGCAAGAAGGTCTCTGTGGAAGAGGCCCCTTAGCAGCGCTCTATCTCTTTCACTCTGTCGTCAAAGGGATCGTTGCTCTTCTTGAGCTCCGTGTATAGATACAGGAGCTCATCAGAAGTAACGCTCCTGTGCAGATCGACCGCAGCCCTCCGAGTCATTATGAGGAGCTTCTCCGCATCGTCTTTTGACAGCTCGATCCCGCGGTTCGCCAGGTCTGCGATCAATGTCTTGGATCCAGAGTGCTTACCGATGATGATCTTCCTCTCGAGCCCCATCTCCGCTGGGTCGTAAGGCTCATAGTTCTGAGAGCTCTTCAGGACGCCGTCCGCGTGTATGCCTGCCTCGTGAGCGAAGCAGTTCGATCCGAGCATAGGCTTGGATATGTGTATCGGGCGCCCGGATGCATGGGAAACGAACTCCGCCAGCGGTTTGAGCTTGCGGGTGTCGATGCCCGTGTCCATCTTCAGCAGGTGGTGGCAGGTCATCACTATCTCCTCAAGGGCTGTGTTACCCGCCCTTTCGCCGAGACCGCCCACGGTTGTGCTGATGAACTTGGCCCCGGCCTTCACTCCTGCCAGAGAATTCGCATTGGCCAGGCCGAAATCGTTGTGGGTGTGCATCTCCACATCTATCCCAACCAGCCGGATTATAGTCCTGACCCTCTCCTCTGCGGTGAAAGGTTCCTCACGACCTATGGTGTCGCAATATCTGATACGGGATGCGCCTGCTTCCTTTGCCGCTTTCGCGAAAGCAATAAGGAACATGAGATCCGCACGGGATGCGTCCTCTGCATTACATGATATGTAGAATCCGTGATCCGCCGCATACTGGACGGACTCGGTCACCTGCTCAAGCACCCACTCTCTGGATTTCTTGAGCTTGTGCTCTATATGAATGTCAGAAGAGGACATGGACAGGGCGACAGAATCAACGTCACAGTCTATGCTCGCATTGACATCGTTGACATTGGCCCTGTTCCAACCGAGAATGGATGCATCAAGGCCCATGTGGGCTATGTGCTTTATAGCGACCTTCTCGTCCCCTCCCATGATGGGTATGCCGCACTCGATCTGAGGAACGCCTGCATCATCAAGCATTTGCGCTATCCTGTACTTCTCGATATTCGCAAACACTACTCCCGCAGTCTGCTCTCCGTCCCGGAGAGTGGTGTCGCAAACGACAACCTGGCGGTCCAGTTTCTTCAATACAGCGTCCTTGCTCATTATTGTCCATCCATTGGTTAATATCCCGGAGGAAGTTGCAAACCACTAATTGCGGACTCTTAATAAAACATTTGGTAAGAACGTTGCTTTAATACGATTTGTATCTTAAAATCGCCGCCAAACCGCCTAAAGCGTCCAATTGGGCTCCTGCGTCATGCTTTGAGGATATCACCAGAACCTTGCCTCTCTGACCTTCGACCTCTTTGATCATCTTATCAAGATCCTCCTCTCTGATCTTGGTATCCAGGACCAACAGCGTCTCCACTGCCCCGGCTGCCGCTGCTCCGAGGACCTCTGAGGGCCCGTAGGTCGCCAAACCGTCCTTGCCTATCTCCTCCATGAGCTTCTCCACAGCCTCCATTTCCAGACCTGTCCTGGAATCTCTCAGGATGTCGGCGCCGAGACCTTTCTTCATCAGCTCATTGATGCCCTGCATGCCGGATTGCCCTGTGTGGTACACGTGCGGCTTCGAGATCCCGGGCTCCTTCTGCCTTATGGTCTCTGCCAAATACTCCTTCTCGAATCCGGGGCCTAGGATTATCAAAGGGGAGTCACCCTCGAGCGTGGCTTTCACCTTACTTATTATCTCTCCGTGATAACCGTCCGGTCCCTGCTTCTCCTCGTACTGCTTGCCGGACCTGCCGGACCTTATGGATGCAACCTCCTTCAGGCCGTACTGCCTCATTACCGCGACAACTGCATCGTCCTGGTCCAGGGACACGAATACCACTCTTGGCTTCGCCGTATCATCCACCGCCCTCTCCAATCTCCCCAACTGGGTGGACTTCCATCTTTCTTTTGATATCCTCAGCGTATCCCCCGGCTCGAATATCAGGGTGTGGTGCTGCCCCAAGTCCTGTGGCCCTGTCTCAATTATCCCCAGAGCCTTCAGTCTCATATCGGAGTCGGAGAATTCGATCTTCTCGATCCTGACTCCGAGGGTCATCCTCTTTTTCTCGGTCCTCTCGGCCCTTATCTTGTCTGTGGCCTTCTCCTCCCTCCTTGTGGTGGATGCGGTGACAAGATCGAGGACTTCCAGCACATTGTAGAGATGCCAGACGTCCTCGTCGCACTCCAAACGTAGGGATACGCTGTTGT